>Ga0099826_10003530_pt1 | contig 10650 bp, 9 predicted proteins | sample Mtrugardesep15_FD_76830 | JGI IMG/M metagenome (GOLD analysis project Ga0099826, IMG submission 76830) | Root nodule microbial communities of legume samples collected from California, USA - M. trunc garden sep15 | ecosystem: Host-associated > Plants > Roots > Nodule | place: USA: California...
ATTCAGGATTTCAGCCATCTTCGAAAGGACTACGGAAGGGCGCAGTCAGATGTAATTATGAATATCACAGGAAACAATGTTTCCGGACAGGTAATAGGTGATACATCCAAGCAGCTATCGGAGCGTTTTGGCAAAATTTTGCAGGACAGGGAGAGTTTGTCGATCAACAGCAACGACACTTCAATCAGCCGTTCCAAACAGCTGGAATCAGCAGTTCCGCCATCTAAAATTTCGTCACTCAGCTCAGGAGAATTTGTGGGTATGGTGGCAGATAATCCCGACTGTAAAATTGAACTCAAAACTTTTCACAGCGAGATTATTAATGATCATGATTCTTTGAGAAAAGAAGAAGAAAGTTTTAAAGAAATCCCGCCAGTCCGTAAAATTGATGAGTCTATGATTCAGCGGAACTATCTGCAGATCAAACAGGATGTTAAGGATATTATTAATTCTGAAATAGAAAGACTGATTAATGATCCGGCCATGGCACATCTGGTAATAAAAAAATAGTTTTTTGCTGATTTTCTATATGCTGAGTTAATCGGTGAAGTCAAAGTTTTTTAATACTCAAATCCTCTATTTGTTTTATAAATATTGCAAAGATGTTTGTCTTTTAAGTAATTTGCAAAGCAGAAAATTCAAAATAGATCATCGATGTCATTAACCTGATAAAATTTGTAAAAGATGCGCAGCAATATTATAAATGCAGATTCGGCTCCATATCCAAAAACAAGTACTCCGGAAATGGATGCTGTGGCCACATTGGTTCATATTTTGGATAAAAGCAGATTAAAACCAACAATTAGCGTTTTAGACAAAGTCCCAAATGTAGATGGATATATTGAAATAGTCAACGAAGAACAGCAGCCTTTGGGCAAGCTGGAAGTTCAGGTAAAGTTTTTGCCTGAAAGTAAGGCTGAAAAACCAAAACATCAATGTGAATTACAATTTTTAGCCTATTGCGAGCACAATATTTTGCCGGTGCTTTTAATTGTTGTCGATGCAACTGAGGAGAAAGCATATTGGATTCATATCAGCAGAAAATTCCTGTATTCTATAAAAGATAAAATTAAACGCAATTCTGTAAATATTGATATTCCAAAAACTAATGTTATCATAAAATCGGATGTTTCGTATATTCCTTATTGGCTGGATATAATCAATGATTATAAAACCAGACTTATTAATTTTGACAGTGTTGCTGCGCAGCTCGATAAAATGAAGTCTGAGCATGAAAAACTAAAAAAAATAACTAATCCTGCTCTAGGAATTGACAGGGATTATTTTAAGGAAATTCATTTTTTCCTGGACTATTATAATAATTTACTGGAAAAAGATTTTATTATAATTAAAGAAATTTTTTACCCCAGCTGCTGGAAGATTGGAATTGCATATTCCGTTTATTCAGACTATGTATTAAGCTGTTCTTTTTATCCTATAAGCTACAAAACCAACGATATCCAGATCAAGGAGATTAATCCAAAAGCATCAGAGAGATTAAAAGATGCTATTAATTATATAAGCCATAATAAAACTAACCCGATTAAATATACTCCTGAAAAATATGCATATAGCTATATTATCCAGAACCTTAAAAAGATTGTAGATTCCCGTATGCTTCTTCCAATTAACAAATATGTTGCCAACGAATATATTGTGGCATTCTTGGATAAAAATTATGAATTTACAGGTATAGAAAAATCAGACAGTTATAAAATAGAAGATATAAAATTTGCTTTAAATGTCTTTATACCATTAGTCTGTGAGGAGTTTCTCGAGAATGCGAATGATTTGACTGAGGGGGTTTTTGATATCGATTTTTTCAGACGGCATCTTTTTGCCCGCGATATTCAAAAACTTATCAAAAAAGCTCGCAAAAGAATCAAAGAAAATAAGAATCTACAGGGTAAGATCAGAATATATTCAGCCGAATTTAATTTGGAATATATGTGGGAACTGATAGCTCATTTGCAGAATATAGACGAAATGACGGTCAGCAGGCATTATCCTGTAAAAGTGTATCCGGCAAAAAGAGCATACTTTTTTTGGGAAGTTTACGATGAACCAAAGGTAGAAAATGCAATAAGGACAATTTTTAAAAGTCTGCCAAGGCTTTATGATGATTTTATCGCTGAGTATTTTCCTGCTATTCAAAGACAGATTTCTTTTTTTTCCTACTTTGACTGGCTTATTGTAAATATTGAAATGAATGCTGAAGATAAAAATAATCCGCCGGGTGTAGAATTTATTTATTTGAAAAATCAGTCAGATAACAAGAAACAGCAGATTGATGTCTTTACATCATCTGCTGATTCTCCTATCCGTTTACGAGAAATATTTTTCCTGAATGACCGCATTTTGGATTTTAATGGGGAAAAATATACAGTGGTAGCATCCAGCTCTGGTTACAATCGCAATATTTATCACGATACCCCGATGCAGGATTACATTTATGATACATTAAAAAATAGGCTTGAACATTATTTGGAGCCTTTACATGACGGTAATTCAACGATTTTTAAATTTACTAGAGACTGATTTTTATAAATCTGAAAGGCTGAACTTCGAAGTTTTATAATTAAAAATTAAAAAAGATATGAAAAAATAAACATTGCAGAAAGCTAAATACTTTGATTTCATTGCAATCATATGTGATGTGTTTTAAAAGCAGTATCCAAGAGCTTTTAATTTGGCAAACGAATATTTTTACATTCAAATTATAAAATGTAAATTTCTGTTTCGGCTTATTTTTCTGCAAAGATTTTAATGTCGGATATTTTATCTGTTCCATTTCGAGGTTCTGCGTTATCGCAGTACACTACCCATTCAAGATCCAAGTCAGAATAAAATACAGTATCTTGAACTCTAATTTCTTTTAGCAATAAAGATCTGGTCGGAAGAATCGGGTCATATCTGGAAGGACCGTACTTTGGTATACTGTACCCGCCGCCGATATTTGGCACCTCTTTATAGTCTACAATATCTCGGATTGTGTTTTCCATAAATAGACTGGCAGTTCCGTTTTGGCTTTCATACTCTTCCGCCAAGTGTATCGCGGGGATTTTCAGGTATGCATTTAAATAGTTGGCTAAGATTTTTCCGTTATTTCTCGCATATACTTTCAGAGTATATTGTGTTTTAAACTCTTTGGGGGGCTCAGGCGGCTTCTCGAATTTCAAGCCTTTTCCTAATGTGAATGATGCAGGACCAAAATTTGGGTTTTTGATTTCAATGCTGGTTTTAATTATTTCTAATTCTAAATCTATTACTGGAGCCTTGATTCTGTTTAAAACGTCCCTGATTTCATAGTCATACATCGGTTCAGAATTAAAATTGAACCTTTTGTAATATCTTTTATCATGAGCTTGATGCGCTGTATTTGATTTTGGTATCTCAACTGCATACACTACCTGATCTAAATTTTCGTCAACAGTTATCGAATGTATTATAATTCCATCAATTCGAGGTCGTATTTTGCTTTGTATAATTTGTTCAAGCCATTCTTTAGAAATTAACTTTCTATCAATGGGATCTATGCTGTCTGGCAGATGCCGATCGATTAGATGTTCTTTAATTCCATAAACTACAATTCCGCCGTCAGAATTAGCAAATGCTGAAATGTCCTTGGAAATTTCATTTGTTTTATTATCTGATTTTTGAAGTGATCCTGAAGCTTTATAATCTAAGTTTAAGTTTTCTTCAATCTTATTTGTAATATAATTTTTAATATCATTTAAATCCATATGTTTTCAATTTAAACAGGTATATATCCTAAGAACTTTTTAAAGAATATCCTTTAGTATAATGTTCTTTTTTATTATTTAATCCTCTTTTAAAATTCTGCTGATAAGTTTATAGGAGGAATAATATTCCAGATCATCATCAAGATTGTTTCTCATTCTCTCAAGCTCGAAGAGTACAGTTTTGTCGCTGCATTTTGCTTTTATAAATCCGCTGAAAAAATCAAATTCCTTCAGATTTCTTCTTTTAGTGGAAAGTTTTCCGAGCTCATAATGATAACTTTCTTTTTTACTGCTGGCTTTGATTACTATTTTAGGCATGCTGACAAGATTATCATTATCGTCGAAAAGCGGCAGTTCGACAGGGCCATCCGAAAAGACAGGTTTGTCAAAGACTGACTTCCCATATTCCTGCATCTCACTAATCCTTCTTTTTAAATCGTTAAGAAACGATTCGTGAACTATTTCGTATCTTTTATGCTCGTTTCTCTTTTGATAAATTTGCAGAATTGATTTCTCGTCATATAGAAAAGTATTCTCTAAAAAAGGTTTTAATTTTTGTGAAAGTATTTTTACAAGCGACTGAAAAGAGACAGTATCAATTTTTTTTTTTACTTCTTCCAGTTCATCTGAATAGCTGGAGGCTACTGATTTCAGTTTTTCGATTATGACATCGAAATATGTTTCCAGAAATTCAGTATGTCTTTTGATAATCTCTGTAATTTTCACTTTTATGATTTCGCACTTGAAATCATTGTCAGCATGGTATCTTAAATATGCTATTGTATCAGGGGAACGCTCGTATCCGAACACTGTAGTGGATAGAACACGGTCACCTAACTTTCGAAAGGGATGCCCTACAAGCTCGTTTCGTATTTCTCTGTTTAAGGCATAATTTGGATCCAGTTTTAAATCCCCTTTAACCAAACCTGTTCTAAAAAGAATAAGCATTTCTTCGATGAAATCCTGCTGCACATAGATTGCTTGAAGAAAACTGATGTGTGAGGCAAAATTCTCAGAATGTGCTTCACCGGTTTTTTTTTCATAAATAATATCAAATGTATCATAAAAGTATCCGAGAATATCACCGAAATAGTTGCTCTCGGCATCAGGTGAAAAATTGATCTGATTCCGGCAGAATTTATTGTCCCAAATGAACTCATTCCATACATCTGCAATTATATCCAATTTATCTTTTACCTGATCTTTCATTTTCTGCTTTATGTAATGCCTTAAAATCTTTTCAAGGCTGGTAGCAATTTAAGATTTATTTCGAATTTTTCCTGCTTTTTTTTTCAAGTGGAATATATAATCTGATAGACGGCCATGTTTGTTTCTGATTTTTAAGATTGTTTAGGGTTTTCATTCGAAACGGATAAAAAGGCAGCCAAGTTAGCGTACGCCGGATCCTGTAGGCGCATAACGGCTCTGCCGCCCTTCGGGACTTATAGCCCTCCGTATCCTTGATGCCCGCTTTATTGCCGCTTTCTTTTTTTCCGTTTTTTCTTTTGAAAACAATTGTTGGGAAAGGCAGGGGGAAAGAATTTTAAAACAGTAATCATTTAAAATTTAGAAATCATGGAAATCACAGGACGATTAACAAGAGATGCAGTTGTTGCCAAAACAGCCAATGACAGGGAGGTGGTAAATTTTTCAATTGCAGTCAACGACAGCTACAAAGCCAAAGGAAGTGCAGAAACAACTAAAATAGTAACCTACATAGACTGTTCCTATTGGCTCAGTTCGGGTGTTGCGCAATGGCTCAAAAAAGGCGCAATGGTGGAACTTTTCGGACGTGTAGGAGTGAACCCCTATCTCAATTCTGAGGGCAAGGCTGTGGCTAGTCTCACTTTTCACACAAGCAGCATCAAAATACTGGTGTTTGTCTCAGATGCGCAAGCCTTGCAGGGGCAGTTAGCTCCTGCAAAAAAGAACAAAAAGGAACAGCCTGACGACCTGCCTTTTTAATTCCAATTAAATGTACAAGCCTAAAGAAACGAGTTATGAAAGCCTTGGAAAAATCAATATACGCCGAGTATGACGTTCACGACGCATTCAAAAAGATAATCCTTTCTGAAATGCAGTCCTATGACGGAACAAAAAAGGAAAAGCTGAAAGCATTCCTTGAAGACATGCAGAGAAGCGGATGCATCAGCGGTATGGTATCCCAATTTATCTATCACGCCGACTGCAAAAGATTCTACATAGAGCATTTGGATGATTTGGAGGAAATCAGAAAAGAAATGGAAGATTCCCTAGGGGAAGCGGTAAAAGACAGATACAGTCTGCCTCACTACACTTTTATGTGCTGGCTCTGTTTTGAAGAGTACTGTTACGATATCTACAGAACCTCTTTTGAGTAAGACTATTTGTATAATCTTAAATCTTCCCTTATGAAAGCTTCAGAAAACTTTAAGACCGCCATAGAAAGCTACCTCAATCAGACCGCCCTTGCCGACGCCGTATTTGCAAAAGACTTCGCCAAAGAATCCAAAAACTTGGAAAGCTGTTTCCATTACATTTTCGGTGAGGTGAAAAAAACGGGACTGTGCGCCTTTGACAATCAGGAAATATTCGACATGGCGGTCAAGTACTACACCGATGACAGCATCGGACAGCCTCAGCCCGTAAACTGCAGAGTTGTAATGAAAGAGCCTGCTGTGGATGATTTGTTCACTTCCGCTCCCGAAGCTGTGCAGAATACCGCCGTTGCAAAAACGGCGGTTACCGCTCCAAAACCCCATTCCCAAACCCTTACACTTTTTGACCTATGATACCCAAAACCATCATCGAAAAGCAGATAGCTTCCCTTAGCGGAACTCTTGCCCCTGTATCTGAAAAGATGCAGGTTTGGGCGGAGAAGAACATTTTCATAAAATGGGGCGTGCTCTCACGTGGGAAGTTCCACTGCCTGGACTGCGCCCATGCTTGGAAGCCTGATGCGCAAAAAGCATCCTGTAAAAAATATATCAGCTGTACCCAGTGCAATGGAAAGCTGAAAATGCATGAGTGCAATCAGGTGCATTTTAAGGAAATCGAGTATTTCGCAGTTTTGGATGTATGCGGTGGATTTCAGGTAGTGCGCATCATCTGTGCGCACAAGAGCATGAAAAAGAATTTCATGCCAACTTATTACCATAAGGAAGTGATGCAGCATTGGATAAACCAAAAAGGGGAGGTGCGAACGCTCTCGCTTAGCACCAATGTTTTTTCGCAAGCTTATGATTCATGGAAATATTACACACCTTTGGAAATGCGCCCAAAAAGTTTTGAGGCTTCTCCCAAATACCGCATCAATCCCTATAAGGTCTATCCGTGTTCAAAAGCGATTTCAATATTGAAAAGAAACGGCTTCAAAGGCAGTTTCTACGGTATTGCCCCGCAGGTGCTTTTTACGGCTCTGTTGAAAGATTCGCATGCAGAAACACTCCTAAAAACTGGGCAGACCGATTTTCTTGCCCATTATCTCCTTTCGCACTCTCAGCACATCAGGGAGAACTGGCAGGCGGTCAAAACCTGCATTAGGAACAATTACAAGGTAAAGGACTTTTCGCTTTGGGAAGATTACATCTTCCTGCTCAGATGGTTCAAAAAGGATTTGAACAATGCCGATATGGTATGCCCTGAGAATTTGGAAGATATGCACGACAGGCTTGTGGAGAAAAAACGTATCATCCAAAGACGCAAGCATATAAAAGAACTTCGGGCTGAAATACAGCAGTCGCAGATTGGCTATGAAGAGCAGAAAAAACAGTTTTTCGGGTTGGAGTTTACAAAGGATAGTTTAAGCATCTGCGTAATGGAAAGTGTGCATGACTTTCTCGAGCAGGGCCATATTCTCCGCCACTGCGTGTTCACAAACGAATACTACAAGAAAAGAAACTCCCTTATACTTTCTGCAAGATTTGAAAACAAGCCTGTGGAGACCATAGAGGTGGCGCTTCCCTCGCTTGAAGTTCTGCAGTGCAGGGGAGATAAAAACAAGAATTCCCCACATCACAAGCAGATTTTAAAGCTTCTGAATCAGAACCTCTATCAGATTAGGAACCGCCTTAAAAGCAAAAAAGAAGAAAGAGCCGAAACTTAGTTTTCGGCTTTTTTGTGCATTATCAGCGAGCAGACACTTATAGGCGGGGATATTGATTCAGGGGGTCAGGCTTAATTCCGAAACAAAGTTCGGGAAGGAAAGGCGGTTCGCCGAAAAAAAATCCCCCATAAATGCAGGGGACAAACCTGCTTTATTGCGTTGCTTTTTCGCTCGCTTTCTCATTCCCGGTTCAGGTTCCATTATTAATCTTTAAACTTGGAAATCATGGAAACTTCAAAAAAACTTCAGAACTGGAATCAGGCAGCAGAGATCCAGCTTATCTACAAAACAAAAGTGCAAGCTTCGGAAAGACCTTATATCAGCTCTTCCAAATCAGTTTATCAGCTGGCGCTCCAGTTCTGGAATCCCGAAACTATTGAATTTTTCGAGCAGTTCAAAATCCTGCTGCTGAACCAGTCCAATAAAGTGCTGGGCATGTACGAAGTATCCTCTGGAGGAATCACCGGCACCTCGGTAGACCTTAGGCTGATTTTTGCAGCAGCCCTTAAGACAAATGCCGTATCGCTGATTATGATCCATAACCATCCGTCAGGACACGTAAAGCCTTCCGAAGCTGATAGACAGATAACAAACAAAGTTAGGGAAGCTGGGATTATCATGGATGTCAAGCTGCTGGATCATCTGATTATCACTCCTGAAACGTATTATTCATTTGTAGATGAAGGCGTTTTATAGCCATCTAAGAGAGAATTTTTATACGTCGGGAGGTTGTGGATTGCTTTCAATATTGTACTTTTACTTATGATTCCCAACTTATTGATGAAAATGTTGACCGCGCTTTTGGTTGTGAATTGCTTTCAAAATTGTACTTTTACTTATGATTCCCAACGTTATGAAAATAAGCTTTTGGCATTGGATGGTTGTGAATTGCTTTCAAAATTGTACTTTTACTTATGATTCCCAACCAATTTGCTGATGGAACTGTTGAAATTTATGTTGTGAATTGCTTTCAAAATTGTACTTTTACTTATGATTCCCAACTGTCCTAGCCGTAGAATTTATCGTTTTATTGTTGTGAATTGCTTTCAAAATTGTACTTTTACTTATGATTCCCAACATAAAGGAATTTTGATTGTCGGACCATTTGGTTGTGAATTGCTTTCAAAATTGTACTTTTACTTATGATTCCCAACACGTGAACAAAAAATATACAATGACCGCTTGTTGTGAATTGCTTTCAAAATTGTACTTTTACTTATGATTCCCAACAACGCCTCTAATACGACATTCAATAATAGCGTTGTGAATTGCTTTCAAAATTGTACTTTTACTTATGATTCCCAACCATATTCAATGTTTCTTTCTCTTTCTCCAGGTTGTGAATTGCTTTCAAAATTGTACTTTTACTTATGATTCCCAACGAAACGCGAGTAAGAACAGTTGTTTTTGATGTTGTGAATTGCTTTCAAAATTGTACTTTTACTTATGATTCCCAACATTATTTAGAGGAAAAAGAATTGACAATGAGTTGTGAATTGCTTTCAAAATTGTACTTTTACTTATGATTCCCAACCAAAAGCACTTGAATTAATAGGGGGCAAATGTTGTGAATTGCTTTCAAAATTGTACTTTTACTTATGATTCCCAACAAAAGGGATTAAATTTTAATATACATCAATGTTGTGAATTGCTTTCAAAATTGTACTTTTACTTATGATTCCCAACGATTGGTTAAATCAAAAGGTTTAGGATATGTTGTGAATTGCTTTCAAAATTGTACTTTTACTTATGATTCCCAACATATATTTGCTAAAAAACTGGCTCAAATGGGTTGTGAATTGCTTTCAAAATTGTACTTTTACTTATGATTCCCAACTTAACCAAATGAAAGAACAAGTCCAATTTTGTTGTGAATTGCTTTCAAAATTGTACTTTTACTTATGATTCCCAACATTAAAGAACATAAAGAAGTTTGTGTGTATGTTGTGAATTGCTTTCAAAATTGTACTTTTACTTATGATTCCCAACCTTCAGTTGTAAACACTAAAGCGACTTCTCGTTGTGAATTGCTTTCAAAATTGTACTTTTACTTATGATTCCCAACAAGTTTTGCGTGCCGAACTGAATAAAGAACGTTGTGAATTGCTTTCAAAATTGTACTTTTACTTATGATTCCCAACATACCGCGAGTTAATTGTTTGATATGTTGGTAGTTATGAGTATGTTTGAAATTAAAAAAATAGGACATTTTAAGAGCTGACAAGCAGCTAATTAGACGTTTTTATAATCCTATTTTTTAGAAAAGTTCTAACTGTTGGGATGGCTTTCCAGGTTCTACAGGTTTTTTTCCATAAAATAGTTCCATCATTCCAAATTGTTTATCTGTGATTTGCATCACGCCAATTTTTCCGTGTTCTGGCAGGCTGTTTTTTATTCTCTTAGCGTGTACCTCGGCATTTTCTCTACTTGCACAAAACCGCATATATATCGAAAATTGGAACATAGAAAAACCATCGTCTAATAATCTCTTTCGAAAAGTACTAGCAATTTTACGCTCTTTACGCGTTTCGGTGGGTAGATCAAAAAATACTAATATCCACAAACTCCTGTATTGATTTAAACGTGTGTAATGCTCGTCATACATAAATAGGGTATAAAATTCTTCTGGAACTTCCTTCAAAGCATTCATGCAGAGAATTGGTTGTTCTGCTCATTGCAACCATCAAAGGACTTTTTTTACCATCGATATTTACATCTATTGTCGCAATATTCAATAATTGTTTTTTTATATCAATTGTTAACTCTTCGTAAGAATCGACCGTTTCCATTATATGGCACACAATCAAATCCACATAAGGGCGA
>Ga0099826_10003531_pt1 | contig 10650 bp, 6 predicted proteins | sample Mtrugardesep15_FD_76830 | JGI IMG/M metagenome (GOLD analysis project Ga0099826, IMG submission 76830) | Root nodule microbial communities of legume samples collected from California, USA - M. trunc garden sep15 | ecosystem: Host-associated > Plants > Roots > Nodule | place: USA: California...
AAAAAAAAAAAAAAACCCAAGTAAAATGGGGAAAAAGTTTGAATGAGAATGAGAAACTAAGAGAAATATATGCATCGCTTACACAAACACTATGAATCACTTACATAGACACTTAATATGACTCTAAGTAATTACTAGTAGTATAATTTGAAACAATGAAGATAATTGAATGTAATTATAAGTGTGAGTTTTGTGCCGGTATCAAACACCTGACACACCTTAATTTGAAGTGTCGGTTAGGAAATGTTTAAGATCGGTCTGTGGGTGTGTTAAAAAACAATATCAAGTTTAACATTAGTGTTGTTACTTTTAGAGATGTTTTAGGTCCTTCAATTCTTGACAATACAATGATGTGTCATGGCAGGTACACCATGACATGAATGCTCCATTATCACATTATTTCATATATACAGGACACAATTCATATCTAACTGGGAATCAGCTAAGTAGTGATTGCAGTGATGTGCCAATCATAAAGGCGTTGCAACGAGGCGTGCGCGTTATAGAACTCGATTTATGGCCAAATTCAGCTAAAGATGACATCGTTGTAGTTCATGGAAGGTGCTGATCTTGAATTCAATACCGTTTGCTTTTATGTTGATATTGTAGTATTTTATGATATTCATAATGCAACTTTATAAATCCATTTGATTTATAACGTATTTCTGACATATTGCAGGACACTCACAACTCCTGTCTCACTAGTCCAATGTTTGAAGTCCATAAAAGAGTATGCATTTGTAAAATCTCGCTACCCTGTCATTATAACTTTAGAAGATCATCTTACACCAGATCTTCAAGCTAAAGTTGCAGAGGTATTCTTCCATTGTTACTGCTAGAATTAGTTGAATATTGTTTTAGGTAGTTACAAATTGGTTATGAATAGTTAGATTATGTGTGCGCGTTGTTTGCTTGTCGATCAGCAGTAGGGGGGCCTTAGCCCTAGAAGCACATAGGATACATCTTGACACGCACGTGTAAGCTAGTTAATCACAATTGATTTGTAACGACCTTAAACAATATTCAACTAAGTCTAACAATTACTTCTTCATGCCCCTATTTTTTCCGGAAATTGAATGCTGTGTTAATCATTTTATTTGTAGATGACAACTCAAATATTTGGAGATATGCTCTATTTTCCGGATACAGATACTATGACAGAATTCCCAACACCAGAATCACTAAAAGATCGAATTCTTATATCGACAAAACCACCAAAAGAATATCTTGATTCCAAACAATTTAAGGATACTAGTGACAGTGAAAGGGAAATGGGTGAAGAAGGATCATTGTCACCAGCCCTTAGTGTCGAAGGTGATGAAAGAGTAAGCAGAAAGACATAGTTTGTATTCTTCAAATTTGATTTATTCGTATATAAGTTGTTTATGTTTCTTTTGTCCAAACTTGACAGTGCAGTGGAAGTGATCTTGATGAGGAAGTTTTGAATCCTCGTGATAAAAAGCCAGACCAGAATAGTGCACCACAGTACAAACGTATGATTACAATCCATGCTGGTAAACCCAAGGGTCATATAAGGGACCACCTAAAAGTTGCTGGTGATGTTAAGCGTTTGAGCTTGAGTGAGCAGGAACTTGAAAAGGCGTCTGCTGCTTATGGAGCTGATATTGTTAGGTATTTGCCAAATAGTCAAACTTAGCCACCGACTCTTTAGATTGAATGCATGTTGACACTGAGACGACACAGATGAACGTTGTTACATTCGGTCACTTCTATTTTCTCAAATTATTATTGACGTTTACGTCTCAGTGTTGAGTTCGATGTCTGTATTTGTGTCGGTGCTTAGCATATTAATGGTCCTAACTAAGATGGTTGCATTTTTTTACTTCCAGGTTTACACAGAAGAATATTCTAAGGGTGTATCCAAAGGGAACACGTGTCACCTCCTCAAATTATAGGCCACATATAGGGTGGATGTATGGAGCTCAGATGGTCGCATTTAACATGCAGGTCAGGGACTTAAGGTCAATGCTCTTTTCAAATAAAAGTTTTATCTTAGTATTTACTATTTTCCAACTTTTTTGTTAAGCACCTTTCTGATACTAACTTTTAACATGTATTTTCATCATCAGGGGCATGGAAAATCTCTGTGGTATATGCAAGGGATGTTTAGAGCAAATGGAGGGTGTGGTTATGTGAAAAAGCCTTATTTTCTTATGGAAAAAGGTCCACACAGTGAGTGTTTTGATCCTAAAAGAACACTGCCTGTAAAGAAGACATTGAAGGTAAGATATTGTTTTCGAAGGAAATCAATTAGTTTGGTGACATATTTTGAAATTATCTCATTTCTAACTATAGGTGAAAGTATATATGGGAAATGGGTGGAACTCAGATTTTAGCAAAACACACTTTGATACATTCTCTCCTCCAGACTTTTACACAAAGGTGAGTACTAATCAGCTTTGTTGCACCGACACATGTGATTACATTCATTTTCTTAAATTATGATCAATGTCATGGTATTGTCGTGTCCAGTGTCCGTGTATGTTTTAGTGCTTCATAGCTTATCAGTAACCTCTCTGCGGACATAGTTGCTAGAATTTGAAGAGTTTGTGTTATTGTTCTTGGCTGAAAATTTATATTACAGGTTTGTATTGTTGGAGTACCAGGTGATGAGGTCAATAAGAAGACCAAAGTAAATAAAGATAACTGGTTTCCAATTTGGGATGAAGAGTTTGATTTTCCTATAAGCGTCCCGGAGCTTGCTTTACTTAGGATAGAAGTTAGAGAGTATGATAAGCATGAAAAGGATGATTTTGGTGGACAAACATGTTTGCCAGTTTCTGAGCTGAAATCAGGATTCAGAGCAGTTCCTTTATATGATCAAAAGGGTGAGAAATTAAAATCTGTAAAGCTTTTAATGCGGCTTCAGTTCACATGAACCACTTGGTTTAGCTAAGCCATGTATGTAATATGGTGACAAATATTCCTTGGTGGTTTTGCATCTGACTAGTGATTAGTGATTACAAGCAGATTGTTATTGTAATTTTATAGATAGATTGTTATGTGATTAACTGCTTGAAACAAAATTATGGCCTTCGAATGTTACATTTACTCAACTACAAGATCAAGTCATAAACTGATAGATTAGAGTAATTTGAAACAGAATTAAAGGGAGAATTGATTGTACTAAAATAATGATTCCTCATAGTCATTGAAATTGTTTCCTTTGTGTATTTTTATTGTAAAATCTATTGTACAATTTAACGTATCTTGTGCTAAGTAAGATTTTAATAATTTCAATTTGAAAAAAAATCAAAAATCAATTTTAAGAAAGTTATGTCGACGGATGCAGTGGTAACCGGGATAAGTAAAAATGCACAAAAAGCTCTAAAGAAACTGCTCAAGATAAAAGGTAACAAAAATTTGAAACAAAACAAATTTTTTAGCTTATTTTTTGTGGATAAACATTTTAAAATGCTAAAAATAATATTTTCAAAATATCATTCAGTAATATATATTTACTAAACTGCTTGAAGAATAATTTTGCAATGACTAAAAAATGCTTGCCGGATAATAATGTTTTTCTAAAAAAATCATTTTTCCCAACAAAAACTTTTACTACTAATTTCCGTGAAATCAAATGCAAGTTGCATTTAATTTTCTCTCCCTCCCATTTTCTCTATTAATAGCCAATAAAAATTGTTTTTACACCTTCCCATTAAGCTTATTCCAAATAAAAAACAAAAAACAACACTGCAAATTATTAAGTTTTGGTTTTCTTAATAAATGTGAAATATTTCTTTTTGCTCATAAGTTAGGACGGAGCGAATATAAATCAACTTTCTAGTTCACAATTGTCTATCATCACTGCCAGCAACAATCACAACATAATCCATGTGAGCCAAAAAGCTGAACTTTAAAATGGTTATCATAATGCATCATGTTACAATTTAGATCAATGGACTTCTAAGATGATTGTGAATCTTATTCTTCTTAACAACCCTTGAGAATATATTTAAGTTAGGAAACAATATTGAGCGTCAGGTTTTTATAGTTTATGTATAGTTGCTTGTTTGGGTTTATTAGAATAGAAATAGAAGCAAATTAAGCTGCTCATAATCTAACTTGGACTGCTCCTTTCATGGCAAAATTCCCAAACTCTTGGCTCTTCCATTTACTTATAAAATAAATGTCCAGAACACTCCCAAAAAGATAATCTTTACAAATCTTCAATAATATGCAGACAATTCTTCTAGCACTATTTCCCGTTAAACGTTTCTTCTTTTTTAAGGGGGGCAGAGCTTCTTTTGGATTAGGAGTATCAATTAACTAATTAATTATATCACATTGGACCATGAATAATTAGATAATATACAACATGAATTAATATTGCATTTTAATAAGAAAATTAAGAAATCACAAGAGAAAAGTAAGCCGGTGAATAATGTATTCAAATTCCAAATGCTATTCTCTGTACAAAGTCTGGACGTCTCTTGCTAGGCATTCTGACTAGACCAGTGATCTGCAGCTCTGTAATTCCCCTGCAAAATCGCGCTCTGTGAAAAACCAAAGTTAAGGATTGTGACAAATATAAACAAAATGCATTGCAATCACTATAGCTCTAGTAATGCACTTGAAGCATTATGCCTCGTGCTATCATGTTATTGTGAAATGAAAAATAGAAAGGATACTGAATTGAGGCTTCATTTTGGTCTCCAGATCCATTCATTTCTTTTCTCTTCTTTGATAAGGGGGTCTGCTTTGATTTTTGCTTCCGTTTATTTGTATTTTGAAGAACAATTGTTCTAAAAGACTGGAACCAATCATGAAGATTGATAAGATCTCCGTGCTCTTGAGCTAATGAGTACCTGCAAAAAAAATGTCAACTCAAATCTTGTGTGATGCTTTAACATGCCAGAGGAGATAATACTAGAAAGTTTAAAGCAAGATGATATGAATCAAGGTTATCTACCAAAATCAACCTCAGGTATTTATGGTTCAAGGTTATGATAAACATCACTATCATGAATTCTCTCTTGCCCACCTTTGACCTCTACAAATATCTATTGACATGAATTTTGAGGCAATTATGGTATGATAATGAGAAGCTGTGTTATTTAAAGAATAAATGGCACTAACTTGATTTTAGTTTGGCTCCCTGTGCATTTATACTAATAAATTTAGGATGGCTTAATATAAACATGGAAATAACTATCTGAGCAAAGAGGACAACATTACCAAAAAGTTAAAAAATGAACATGCTATCTGCAAGCACTATACAAGATATATACTTACATAATTGAGGAATCATGCCTGGATGGCAATAGGCCCTTGCCACTCTTGTTACAGCAACTGCAACCTAATATATTATGAAACTCCAACAGATCAACTTGAATCCTTCTCCTTGGATCTCCAATCAGAACCTACATAAGCAAGAAGTAAATAGTGTGTTAAACTTTATATAACCCGGTTGCACTGTAAACCCCATACATAAAAAAATAAAGGAATGTAATCTTATTATTTGCGGGTTATATAAATAATGATCTGTGTACCCAAAATGTCCATTTTCAAACTTAGGAATCACAATGAATGTAATAAGAGCAACTGATGTCAAGAGTGAAAAGAAAGAATAAACAAGGAAACTTCTTCTATTGAACACAATGAACCGCTTGCTCAATGTGAGCTTGAAGACAAAATAAAGCTTTAGCGAAATCAAGAGCCCTAAATCTTTCCCAGCCTTACAATATGCGCATCTAATCCTTTCTTTGCCCTCTTATATACACTCTGTTCTCTGCTACCCCACTTACTATCTTCTATTGAGTCTGTCATTCTAATACAACTCCCAACTGCCAAATCACTTATCCCCTCCTCTATCAAAAGTACACCTTAATTATAAGGGGCCTATTGGAATGGCTGCTAATGAACCTGAAAATAATTTTTTTCATGAAAATATCATATATAGTTACATAAATTTGCGGATTAAATTCTTTGGAAAGCATTAAATTTCCCATAATAGAGCAGTGTTATCAAAAATTTCTATGAAGCAAATACATTAATTCAGGTTATCTTGCAAAAACACATTCATTCAGGTTGAAACGTTTATTTTTCTTATTTTGTCAAGGTTCCCACCAAGTGTAACTAAGTTGCAATCCTGTGTGATGAACTGCGGACATTCGTAAGTTGGTCAGATTTAAGGATCTGTCATCTAAAAGTAAGTTCCAAGATAAATCCCAACTGTACTTCAGTGGGTGAAGTGAATGGAATGTCCATAAAATGGGGAAAATATATCTTGATCTCTTACCGATTGAAGCTTCTCAACATTTTTGAAGCAGAAAATTTCATTGAAAGGCATTCCTTCAATGGGCCTCAAATAATTTCTGTTCCATGAAAAAGAATGATCAGTAACGGTACATAGTAACCAGCACTGAGAAAATGGAAGATTAACTTAAATACATAAACAATAAAGAGTGATTTTATATTTTACTTCATTGCAAAACAATACAAAAAAGTAGGCAACAAGCCAAGCTCGGTTGGAAAGGAGAAGGGGTTTTAGAAAGCTTATGGGAGTTAGGGAAGAGAAGTTATTTGAGAGAGGGCAAGTATTTCTAATTGGAGGAATGCTTTGCTTTTATTGACTTGATTTACAAATGAGAGCCTTTCCCTCATAAATGATTAGTCCAATGAATCAAATCAAGTTTACATTCCAAAAAGATCTTCATATTTTGAACATAAATGATGTCAACAAAAATAAACAAGTCACTTTGGCGGTGTATGAGCTAGCAAGTTCATTCTTGGGCATAACGTAAAGAAAATAAAACGTGGTGACAATATTAAACATTACCTAACTAAATCATCAAGAAATGCGATAGCTTGCAAGTTTGACATTCTTGAGTCCTTGTCATATCTCCTAAAAATATAAATAGTCAGACTTAATTAAAGGATAAAAAAACAATCATTTAAGGAAAAACTAGAGAAGACTTCATTAGTAGAAAGAGAATAGTAAGCACATCGGACAAGAAATCCTTCTTGACAAGTGACAACCAAAGTAAAGAAGGCAATACAACGTCTCACAAGAACTTGGTTATGAATCCCAAATAGCGGAGATTAGAAGCCAGCCATAAAACACTACAGTGAGATAGCCAATAGCGAGATCACCAGCATCTAGGAATTTTATATACAGTTTATATAAATTTTACTACATACATAAAAATTCAACTAGCTGTGATTAACAGGTGAGAGAGTGAAATAGGATAGCATGAACGAATCTATCTGAGAGAAGCCCAAACGTTGTAATGATGTTTTAGTTGCAAAATTCCTAAAATAGCCAATCACAAAGTTCTACCATTTAAATTTTAAGGAGTTTCTGGAATTTCGATCTCATCATGAAGTGCCACGCTATATCAGCCGCTATTTTGGCTTGTAGTTGTAGCAGCCATTGAAACTGCTACGGCTGCAACACGGAAGTGCTCTGCTATTGCATGGTTTGTAGAAGCCAGGGACAGCTCTGATACACCACTACTATAGCGTGCTATTGACAGCAATGGTCTCACTCATGTATAACAAAAGTAACTTCCAAGAGCCACTTGATGAACGTAGCCCAAAAGAAGCCAAAAATGCAAGTGTCATAAATGAGGCACAGTTACGCCTTCAAATTATGACAATAATAAGTCAATAACAGCGAAAAAATTTCAATACATGATTTTTTAGCTCTTGCTCAGAAAAGCTTCAACTTAATATTGAACACTCTTCAATAAAATATGAATGATAACTTCTATTTTACTCCAAATATTTAAAAGATACCAAACAGACTCTACTGGTAGTAGAAGGGGAAATAAAAGAAAAACACAGAACCAGAGAGGAAAGGAAATTTTTATTTGAATGCCTCTAGTCAATGTAACATGAGGGAACAAATGATGTACATGCTTCTGGGTTAATTCAAGAGCTCCCCAACTCTCCAGCAGAATTTACTTACTCAACAACTCCCACCAAACAAGTACTAAAAGTGAATAAATTTTTTGAGGGACTAAACTTGAAAGGTCGTGATTTTATTGGGACTAAAAACATTACTATGCTAATAGGATGATTGATTTGTTCATTTCAGAACTTAACTATGCATCCATTTCTCATTATGATGTATTATAATTCAACTACTATTGTTACCGAGAAAATATAATTTGTTTCAAATTATGCCATTTTGAAAAACAAAAGACGCGATGATTATTTCTTTTCTGACTTTATTCTTATCTTATGAGCAATCTATTTCCTAGGCCAAGGAATCTCTTCCATTTGAATGGCTTACTTTTGTCACCTTTAACAAAGAAGATTAGAAGTAAGTACATGAACCCTGTGACCAATTAACACACACAACTAAACTATGATCTATCATGAAATAACAATGAAATAGAGAATTAGAATGTTACTTGTTAATGTCCTTGGAACTCCTGCGTGAACTCTTTCCATCTTGACATGTTACTGAAGATTTCAAGATTTTCAGTTTCTCATGAATCTGCAAGAAATCGTCATTCGGTAATTGTTAGCACTGATCAGGAATCAAGGTTCAAAATAGTGAAAATAAGTATTATCTTTGTATTTATTGTATAGTATTATCGTACAGGCATATCATATGAATAGGAAAAATTTCTCCTATATTTGTATTTATCGTCTTCAACCTACACAAAATTGACTCCATTGTGTAGTTGAAACACTTAGTGCGACAATATTATGTCTCTACTTTCTCTCATCCAATGATAGTCACGCTCATCGGGCAAGCATCACCTATTCTGTTTAGAACAGAAGTCTCTAGCAAATCTTATGCCAATGACATATTACCAACTTCTCATAGAAAACTCTATACCACTTAATAATCATGGAGTTCCTTCTTTTCTTGCCTGTAGAACTCTCCCAAGAAATCAGAAGATAATTTTCATTCCCCAAACCATCCCTAAGACCAAAAGATGCAGATTACCCAAAAAGTAACCTCTTATTAAGTTTAATTCCAATAGAAAAAGATGGTAACTAGATGCAGTACCAGTAACTTTATTGACACTGGTCTATACAATCATTCCTGAACTAAAAGTATCATACGTTTTTACCAGAAATCAATAAATTGTAGTCCTCCCCCCCAAAAAAAAATCCCTCCATGAAAAAACAAATAAATTTAAACACAAAAACATGGTTCATCTTGATTCTAATGTAATTAACGGATTTACTGCAATGATTTGTCCCGCATAACTAGTTTTATTAAGGAGCATTATAGGTAAACAGCTTAATTAGAAACTTATTCAATACGCTCTTATTATATAAAAACTTGTTTATAAGTTCTTACTAAAATTGAAGAGGGAATGCGTGTAAACTCTACATAAACTCTTATATGTTGTTTTTTCAATAAGGTATATAGAAGAGCTTATGAAAATAAGTTGAAAACATCTTATGTGCGTATTTAAGTTATTTTAATAAGTTTGTCTAAGCACGTACATAAATCATAAGTTTTATGTCATACGATAGCCTCAGCCTCTTCCAAATGTCTCTTAGATGGTTTATCTGACACTACCAACGCCACTAAATCTATTTTTTCTTGTTTATAAGCTAATTTACCACGGTTACAGAGAATCTTTCCAGATAGCAATGCACTTGCGGCAGACTAAGGTCAACCGGATTGGGCACAATAAGCTTGCTGACCTTTTGTGGCAAGCACTAAAAAGAGAGCATAAGCGACTTCGTCCTCTAAGTTACAAATATTCAACAATGGGATCCAAATTAAACCATATCACAGCCCCAACAAGAAAATAAAATTAAAATTCCAAGCAAACAAATATTCAAGTGGAAAATACCTCTGAAATATCTGCGGTAATTTTATCCCAACTCTCAATCAATTGATCTAGCTTTCCTGGAGGGAGATCCCTGTATAATTTCCAATCAGAAGTCTATATATATTTGAATTAAACAAAAATAAGGCTTGAGCGAAGTGTCTAAATCAACAAAGTATAAAGAAATCTATGACAGACTTACGTAGAAAGTTGATATTAAAGTTCACCAAGAAAGGTTTAGAGGGACAAATAAAAATCGAAGGAAAGTTGGAATTTGATTTTGATTATTATCATTTCAGGTTTAGTTAAGACTGAAGACATTATAATTTTTGGGTTGTTGCAGTATTTGGAATCCTACTCCTTTTCTTTTAGGCTTTTATAGTTATTCAATGTCTTTTCAACTAACAGATATAGGCACTGGAAGGAATACTCTTGCAGTAATATAAGGAAGTAGCCCATAATTGTTTTCCTTGGATACAATATTTTATGACATGTATGGCTTATCTGTCTGTCTATCCTACCTCTGTTTAATGCAAATATTAAACTTTTATATTTTACGTGAAAACTGAATAATATATTTCAAGTTCAACATTATGTGCAAGCATTAATCTCTTTGCATAGGTTATTCTAACCTAATGGGCCTGACTAATGGACTAACGGGCCGAATAAAATTACTGGTAATAATTATAAGACTAGTCTAATTATAAAGAATATACTATGTACAACATTTTATACTTCCATTATAATGTAAATGTTAAACTGTTGGTCTTTCTATTAAGCCCATTTTTTCACCTCTTAAATATGAACAATCTCTTAGATGATAAATAGTATTATTCCTCAGTAGTAAATATTTATATCTAATGACAATAATATTTTGATAAAT
>Ga0099826_10003532_pt1 | contig 10650 bp, 5 predicted proteins | sample Mtrugardesep15_FD_76830 | JGI IMG/M metagenome (GOLD analysis project Ga0099826, IMG submission 76830) | Root nodule microbial communities of legume samples collected from California, USA - M. trunc garden sep15 | ecosystem: Host-associated > Plants > Roots > Nodule | place: USA: California...
AAAAACCCGCACCCATTAAACAATACTCCCTCCGTCCCTTTTTATTAGCCAATAGTTTGGTACAAATCTAAATGTATCTCTATTTTTCTAAACTAGACAATGGCCCCTTTCATAAACATTAATAGATACCACCATTCTACAGTATCCTAGCAGCGCAGAGTCTTAATTCCCATTTTTCATATTGGAAGCGATTCAACACTTTGTTCATGCCTGAACACATTTTCAGGATCCACTCTAGTCTTTATCTTAACTAACTTGTTGAAATTATCCTTAAAATACCTATACCCCCAAACACTTGCTTCTATATAGCTTGTATTGTTCTTGGAGTTGATTCCCCAATCAAGATCCCTCCCTATAAGGGATAATATAGTTATAAAGCTTCCTATTTCAATCTATATTATGAAAATTGACTCCTCTTTCCACCATATGGTTTCCATATCATCAAAGGGCTATCTTCAGTTAACAATCATTGCCACAATCCTTCAATACCAGTTTCTGGTTTGCCTTTTAAAAGAATTTTAAGTGGTGTATCACTCACTTCCTTCAAAAAAAAAAAGTGGTGTATCACTTGGAAAGCTTGCAAAATAGAGAACATATTCTATCCAACTAGTTTTTTTGACAATTTTTCCTTGTCTAACCCAATTCAAAAAAACTTGTTTTCATGACTTGAAGAAATGTTCTTGCGTCACAAAGATGACAATTATAATAAATTGTAAAAGTTCTTTGAGATTTTTTTTCCAACACTTGTTTGTTTCTAACTGTTGTGCAAATGTTTTAGTTAACTTGAGGTAGTCTTGCGCCTATATGTCAGCTTCTAGGATAGCTTGCATGAGAAGTTTCAGATCGTAAAAGTTAGTAAGTAATTCAAGATTTACAATATTCAATAGAAATAGAGTTTTGAGAAATGTGTATTAGCTCTTTCTCTCAAATCCAAAAAGACCCCCAAACATAATGAAATGTACTATGCCAATAATTTATTAGCTAACTTGAAAATTGTTAACTAATGTTAAATGGAATGATTTGCAAAACTTGATTATGCATATTGATTGTGCAAACTACTAACAATAGATTTATGAGCACGGTTTTTGCAAAGTATGGCTAGTTATTTTTAGTCTTCCATGTTGGGAATAAACTTGATGAAATTTGAATAACTTATTTCACTTTATGGCATCTGCAGTGTGCTTTGCGGCTTCACTAAGAAGAATATGTATTTTTCATTTCAGCAAGTTCACAAGTCTCTGGCAGTGGAAAAAATAGTTTTATACTTGTTATGAAAAAATAGTCAAGGCATGCTCTGTCTCATTATCTTTCTTTTTATCCTTACTCCCAACCTCTAGTGTGTTACTTGAATATTCCATGTCATATATATGCTCTCTAAATTTCTTTATCACTAGAACACAAATATCTTATTATAATTTTAATTAGGTCAAACGAGTTGACATAAAACTTGAGTTTGACAGCTTTATCTTATATTTTACTAACTGACTATCATACCCATCTAAGAAAACAATGTTGGTATTCAATACCAGCGTGGTAATGTTGTGTGAGGTGTCAAGTGGTAGACCATGCCTTCCTATGTTGGTATGATTCCACTCTGTTACCTTAAAAAATGATTTTGAACAACAGATACTACTAATAGATTTGAGAGTGCATCTCCCTAGACGACCTTATCGGAGATTAGCCACGCTATGCACACAATCTTGATCATGTGCTGACACCTCAGGACTTGGGCCTCGCTACTATGACTGACGTGGAGAGCAGGGGTACTTGAATCTGGCTGGAAAGTTGGGCCGTATCAAAGACCATTTCTATGCTGTCATGGTCAGTGGTGTGGTGGAACTAGTGTCTGATCAATTGGAAGCAATCTTGGGAGAGGTTCATGGAGGGCAGGTTTATCGTCGTAGGCGTGTTGTTGGGGGTAAAGGTGGCGGGGGTAAGATTTTATGTTATGGTGTTGTAACCGTTGGATAATTGTATTTTTTTTTAACAATACCGTTGGATAATTGTTACTTTGGGATAATTTTTATTTTTGATCTAAAGTTTGAAAATTGCGTTGTGTTGTTAATTTATGTATTGGATTGAATTTTATGTTTGAACACGTGACCAATGCATGTTTATATCTTTTGAAATCAATTTCTTACTCATATGCACGTCAACAACTCATTCTCTCGATATTAAGAAGTTTCAAGCTAAATGTGTTGAAATTTGGATCCTTGCTTCAATTGGACCCCACCTTCAACAACTCATTCTCTCGATTTCCGGTTATTGTATAAGACTCCCTCCTTCTTTCTTCATCAAATGCACAAACCTCGTTTCCCTCAGGTAACCGAAATAATTTCTGTTTTTCATTTCTAGAATGAACTGCCTACTTCAATGATAAAATGTTATATATTTATTACACGGACACGACACTGACACCCTGACACAGCTAATAATTTAAGAAAATCACATATCTGTACTTTTAAGTATCGGTGTTGTGTCGGTGTCGTACATGACACGTGTCCGACAGTGGGACAAACCTATTCGGAGGAGTGTCCGTGCTTCATAATTATTATATAACCTATATGTCTTCTGAAAACACCGCAGTCTTTCCGGTGCCATCGATACGCTGGTTCAAGATTACTTGGTTCATTTTCCGTCACTGAAGACGCTCTCTCTCGGCGCAGACATTGTGTGCACAGATTCATTAATTTTCTTTCTCTCTGGCTGCCCCAACCTCGAAACTTTGCAGGTTTACTTTTACTTTATGTCTCAACACATATCTTCGACGAAACTTCTCGTCACACCTTCCTCCAGTTCCAACAGCTTCAAATGCGCCGATCACAATTTCACTTGGACTTACTTTGATGGAAATGATGGATTATTCAAACTGGGCATTGTTGGCAACTTTCATAGTATGCTGGAAGCATTTTTCGATGTCTTTTCCCTGACTGAAAGTGAGTTTGTTGACCCTATTCTCAACCTCATCCGAGATGACAACAGTGAATTCCATAGACAACTCCTAGTTAACGAAGATGATGTGTATCTACTTTCACGTCATTTGACATCAAAGGTGAATATTTACTTCTATGGTTTATTTGTTTTTATGTGTAGTTTGGCACTAATATTGCGCCATAATTTGCTGTTACCGTGTACATGCAGTGGCCAATTCATGCATCTGTTCTAGATTATCCTGAATTCCGCGATTTACATCATTTGAAGTTAATTCTTCCATGTTTTAACTCAAATCTGCTGGTCCATGTTCTTGAGCAATGCCACATGCTTCAAGTTCTCATAATTCAGAGCAACAAGGTTTGTTTATTTCTCAAGTTTAATTCAAACAATCTTTTGTCTGTCTATATATACATGCATGTATGTCTCTATCTGTACTCACAAATATGTTTGAGTCTCCCTTGTTGCTGATAGGAGGAACCACCACCATTGAGAACATGGCAGCCGGAGTCAACAACAGTTTCTCAATGCCTCAAATCTCACTTGACATATATTCATTTAGAAGGGTATCAAGGACTTGAAGATGAGCTGACATTTGCTGAATATATTTTGCGGAACGGAATTGTTTTGAAGACAATGCTTATTTTTGTTGATATTTCAATGGACAAAAAGGACAACGACTGCTCTCTCAAAAGATTAACTGACATACCAAGGGGCTCTATCATGTGTCAACTTGAATTTGACCCAGCTGTATCTCCTTAAGGTGAAACCTTTTGCTGTCTTTTTTTTTTATCCGTCTTACTGCATTAGAGTTGATTAAGACTGGCCTTGTATTTTTCCTAAACTATCTGTCTTGAGTTCTTGACAATTGGATGTGCCTTGTATTTTTACACGCTTGTTAATTTTGCCCTATTTTAAACTATGCTGTGGTATAACTACGTACTTCCATACGTATCCAAATTTTCTTTGATTTATTTGTTTTCTCATAACAATTTTTGCTTTATGACTTCGCTCTTTGCAAGAGTTGAAATTCACTAGATTATAAGTTTGAGAAAGTGTTGGCCTTCTAGATTTCATGCCACTTAATGTGCTTAGCGATTTTCTTCTGTTTACTTTTTATTTTGGATTACCAAATCACTTATTAGTCAACTCCAAATGAATACCAATTATATTAACAGTATATAAGGTAAAAGTTATAGTCATACATGTGAGGACTCATATGCATTCATTTGGAACCTTAAATTCTTCATCTGAAGCTCCCTAAGTTTATAATAGTTTGTAAACGTTTTCTGTTGGTTTGCTTATTTTGGAGTGGCCACTGGCTGTGGCCTGTTGCTGGCTTTGTTTGGTGGATTTAGTGGGAGTGTGGTGTTTTGTGGGGGTCGGTTTTGCTAATGCAGTGGTCTGTTGATGTGGAGCGGTTAAAGGGCAGATGTTGGTGTTGGAAGCTGATTTTGGCTCTTCGCCATCTTTTTCCAAATAATTTTTGGCATCTTAGATGTGGATTACTAGAGTGGTTTTGGCTTTGAACTCATTATGTTGTCTTGATCGTCTCAGATATTAGAGCGCTTCAGAGGGTTTGGCTAACTTGTGGACCTCAACATGATACTAAACGTGTATTTTTGTGGAAGTTCATTAGTCGCGGTGTTCAGTTGTAGAAGTGTGTTTTTTCCTTTTCCCACTGTCAATGGGATGAGCAGTGCAGGTTGTGCAATAGTAGGTATTGGAGTGCGTTGGTGTGTGGCATGGTGGTTGACAAGTGTACATGGGAGGGTGGTGGATTGTGATTTTATGCAGAATTTCTAATCAAGCTTAGTATATAGTCTCTTGCAAGCTTTTGTCAATTATTTATTTCACTTCCTGCATAATTATTGCAGCAAAGTGTGGAGGTTGGTTTAATTCTTGTTTGTTGGGTTAGGAACTTGTGTGGGTATACTCTTTTGTGTTGAGAACTTGGTTGGATTGTTCTTTCCATAGTGCACTTCTTGTGCCTAAAATTTAGGACAGCGACACTGAGTATTAAGTTGCCTGCCAAATGCAGATGCTCTATACTCAGGAGTGTCAATGCTTTTCATGCTTTAGATAGACTTGTACAAGATTGTTTTAAGATACAAAGTGTGTTGATAGAGAATTACAAATGATCTCAGTAGTAGAACTTTTTTTGTGTATAATGGAGGTAGGGAAACTTGAATCTAAGACCTCATTCATACCAACTACCTCACAGTTTATGCTGCATCGTTGAGAACCTCAATTCCCTTTCTTAGTACATTCCTAGAAGCATAACAAGAATACACAGTATTTGTAGATTATTACTTGATCAAGTAATATTGGCTCATTGTTTTAATTATTTTTGGAACCTGAAGCAGGACAATTTAGAAAGATGATGGCCCAAAGGAAACTGAGGAAAAAAGTCTATTGCAGCTTGATTATTGGTGATAGACACCACTTGAAACAGAACAGATATGCTACAATGAAAACAAAGTGCATGTTTGGTTTGAAGTTGACAAACTACATTTAGAACAAAAGTACACTTTCATGGACTTTGAATTTATGTTTGGTGCACTCCTAAAGTACATCAGGCAAACCGTATTTGGCTTCAAACATAGTATACTCGTATGAAAGTGAGGTCTATGATACTTTTTAGTTCTGCTTTTGTCGTTTCTGGATTTAAAGGGAAGCAAGTCCTTTGCTTGGATAATATCAATCGATTTGCCTTTTATCATATTCCATAGATACTCATGTGGTTATCTTCTTGTTACTTTTAAACTTCAAAAGCTTCTTTGTCAATGATTTATAACTTTTAATGAAAGCAAAGAATGAGAGGTGAAGTGAAGTTCAAGGAAAATGATTTGAGGATTGCTCTTTAGGCACACTAAAAATAAGCCTGAATGGCAATTAATTATTGTTCGACGAATGACAATTAATTGTTGTTCGGACACTTTATAAATCAATTTAACCAATTTAAAAAATGCTCGAACTATAATTAACTACCGTTTGACGTGTTTTAGATGCCTATAAGCAATCTTCATATGATTTTAGTGAAAGTTATATATAACCCGCAACTTTGCGCATATATAGAGCCTATAACTCTATCTTCATAATCATATCTACTTCTCACGCACCCTATAACTTTTACAAAAATGCCCATGAAATTTCGGATTATAAAATCCGAACAAATCCAAACTATGTTCGGATTTTATAATTCGAAATATGCTTATATATAATGAGCAATCATAATCTCTCTCATTTCAGCAGTTTTGAATCTTGCTTTTAAAAACAACAAAAATAAACAAATTAAAAAATGATAAAAACATGTCGAATAAAATCATAAAAATACCATCAAAAAATTCTAAATATCAAATAAAACTATGCAATTTTTTTTTGGATTTTTATGAGAATATGAAAAAAAATAAAAAATAAAAATGAAAAATGAGTCTTAACGATGAAATTTTGAATTTCGAGGGGTGGAGTCCCGAAGAAGTCCCTTTTAACAGAGTCTTGATCCTTGCTTTTTTTTTTTCTTTCTGATTTTCTTGGAAAGTTTCAGAGCATCAAGTAGGCCGAAAACCAGATTTTTTTACCAAGAACAACTAACAATGACCTAAAACAGAAGGATGTGAGTTAAGAAGATTAATATGGTCTTTAAATTGGTTATCCATGTTACAAACAAACTCAGAATTTGTGTTGATTCAGTTCGGATTATATAATCCGAACTATTTCTCTGAAAAATGGTACTATTTAGGGGTTGTTTGGATTCTATAATCCAAAAAAGGAAGGAAAGCGCCATATTTTTTGAAGTTATCGGATTGTAAAACCGAATTTGTGAAAAAGGAAGGAAAGTGCCCTATTTTTAAGAGAACTTATCGCTATGATCCATGTGTTTGTTTCTTATTATTGTGAGTGAAAGAATATGTCGATCAAGTGGGAGAATGGGATTTTTTCCCATTATTGTTTATATAAGTGATAATTATCATTAAGGGTCCAATATGGTAATTAGCCATTAAGCACAAAGTGGTCTTTTATTCTTTCCCTCTATGTAGTAATTGCCCACTAACTTCTTTCAGATTGCGGAGCAGTTGTTTGCTTTGCACGTACAATAACTTCTTGATGGCAGAAGTTATATAAAGGCTTGTAATTCATCATTTTTAGTTTCTTAAACCTAACATCTCTATTCAAAAAGGCGGAAGCTTATACTATCAAAGTGAGATTGTGGAAGGTTTAGAAAAGTCGCAACATCTTCAAACAGAAACAATGACTGGAGCTATGCCTTAATCCTTTAATTTAAGTTTTCGCGGAAGAATTTCTTTTGTGATTTTAAAGAAATAACTCACATAATGCGTATGAAAAAGGCTACATTATACTTTAGATTCATATATTTCATTCCTTCCCTCTTGACTTTGAATGTGAAATCCATGCACTTTCGGTAAAATGCGTATGAAAAAGGCTCCATCATACTTTTGGATACCTACACGTGAACCAATGCCTGCATCAATATTTTGTTTGTTTGTTTATGATATGGGGCAATGACTATTCTAGAGAGGAATGATGTGTACCATCTGCCATGTTTTGAATTTCTCATCACGGGATTTGCAAGTCCATATTTAACTAATATAACACGTTTATTTCCGAAAAAAATTAAAAAGGGAAAATGAAACGATTATTTTTATTTACTTGTTTAGATTTTAGTGTGGACGGATATTTTGAGAGATTCACCACCAAAAAAAAAGATATTTTGAGAGATTTACATGATTCCCAAATCTCCTTATTCTCTATTTATTAGGTGGGGGAACATTGAAACATTTCACCATGCTACCACAAACAAATCTAATAGTATCCAAACCCTCTTCTTTGTTTAAACACTTGATAGAATTAGTTTGGTTTTTATTTTTGGAGCAAGTAACCTTTGTACTTTTTTCGACATATGTGTGTTAACAAAAATGCAATGACCTAAAACATTTTTTATAACATTAATCATCTTTAATTATTGTTTATTAATACAAACATAGTCATAATCAATGTATATCCTACGGCTACAATGTATGGTGATTAATTATTGAAACAGTTCATATGTTATATTTTTATTTGTTTGTTATGGAACGTATACAATATTGAAAAAAAGATGTATGTAAAGAAGGCTATTCTATAGTCAATCTTTTGAACGACAAATTTTTTTTATAAGTTATATATTCTAAACATGCATGGACAAAACTCCTCTAGAGTGGATAATTTTCCGATTCAAAAAAAGTAGAATAAAAATTAGTCTGCAAGTATCATTTGCAAATTTCCTCATGTGACTATTTATTATACACACGCATAACAAATTATGCATAATTACATATTAATTATTGATTTTTTTTAATAAACTATTCACTATAGAGGAGCCAAATCCTCTTAAGAAAAGGGAGATCACTACTTAAATCAGAAAACGGAGAGCACTACTTTTAAGTCGCCTGAAAAAACAACAATCTTACCAATTCCTAAGAATAGTTCCACGTTTTAAAATTCACTTCAATTTGAATTTTCATAAGTATTAGTTAATTTTTTGATGGAATCCGGTGCATTAGTGCTACTATGATCATACATAAGTATTATTTAATTTTGTTTCTTACAAAAAAATCATAGTTTGTTGATACTTATACTTTCCTCTTGTGAAATCATTGTCATTTGTTACAATGTAAAAATGAAAGTATATTATTATTTACATTAAAATTAATAAATAAAAAAATAATTGAACTCCGATGATTAATGAATTTCAGTTTAAGGTAAATTGTCGAAAGACCCAAATTTTATTTTATGTCAGAATAATTATTAGTCAAACACTACTCACTCTCCGACCTAAAATTGAATTATCATACCCCAATATTGAGAAGCAAATATTAAAATTAATAAATAAATTACAAGAATGATGTACATAAGAGACTATCCAACAACAAAACTATAAACATGAAACAAGCAAAAACGGAATTTTCACCAATTTTAATCTAATGAATGACTTGCACACACACATCTATGGGCCAATATAGAAGCCATGAATTAAACCAGCTGCTATAGGAGAGTACAGAAGAAGAGAAAAGACATTAAACTTAAATTTCCAACTAACAAAACCAGCAAAATCAAACGAGTACCATATTAAAATTACCCGCAAAAGCAACAAATCGCTCAAAAGCAACTAATATCGAACTCAATCTCACGCAAGTAAATTCATATTATATGGTCTCCTTAAGCTTAGTTCAGTTAGTATAAGAGATAAAATCTTCTTCATTTGTCAAAATAAATAGCAATATATTAAGAAACGGAGATACCTAATTTTTTTAAGAAATGAAGAGGATCTCTACTCGTTAGTAAAGACTATACATTATATATATAGGAACATACGTTTGAAACCCGAATTTCCTACTTATGTTAATTTTCTAATAACCAAACTACCTACCCAAATAAAAGAATCACATTATATTCGGATCATTTCCCATCATATCACAGCAACCAAATAAGATGAAATAGAGTAGAGGGACCTAGAAAATGGATAGAGTATGAATGCATTTTAAAATAAGTAGGTTGATATGGAGAGAAAGATATGTCAAAAAACTAACAACCGACAAAGAGAAAGATGAACTTTCAATTTAGTTGTGGGATTAATTATTTACATCATTACATGATTAATATACTACTTAATATGATTTATTTTCAACAGATAGATAATGAACTACAATTAACTAGCTAATAAGAACTTCCACGTGATATCATTTTTCAAATACCCGGACCGTCAACCCATCCTTCAAAGAGGCAGTAAGACCCGGACCAAATCTAAGCTCTTGATCATTTCCTTCAACCCGAATCTCAAACCTTCTAATCAAACCCACAACAACACATTTCATTTCCATTAAAGCCAATTCCTTCCCCAAACAAACCCTAACACCACCTTGAAAAACTGGATACTTAAACATACTCTCACTCACAAAAACCCCATCTTTCAACCATCTCTCCGGTTTAAACACCCCGCAATCAGATCCCCAAACCCGCTCCATCCTACCCATTGCATACGGGTGATAAGTCACTCGACTCCCTTTGGCGACGTAACTTCCATCTGGTAACACGTCATCATTTTTTGCAAATTTTGAGTCAAATTGAACTGGCGGGTAGAGTCTTAGTGTTTCATAAACGACAGCATTTAAGTAGTGCATTTCACGAATTTCTTGAAAACTCGCATATTCATGGACCGGGTTCATTACCCGGTTCACTTCCTCCCGAATCATTTCCTCCACTTCTTGGTTCTTCGATAACAACCAAAACAAACACGTCAACCCTGCTGCCACCGTGTCACGACCAGCCAATAAAAAACTCGCAACTATGTCTCTTAAATATTTTTCCTCATTTACCAAACACATAAACCTCGAAAGAAGATCATTTCTCGCTGAAAAACCAATTTCTTTACGGTTTTTAATGATCTTCTCTGTTAACTTGTTCACTACGTTGATAGCTTCCTTAAGCTTCTTCTCTGAGCCAATATTGAAGAACCGTTTGACTTTCCAAATCAACGGTGATGGTGACAATGCACGTCGAGCCGAAATTTTGGACGCCGTGTCAAAGGCCATGGCTAAATCCGAAACTGGTAAAGAAAGTTGAAGACATTGTGGATCCCAACCAAACGAAAATTTGCATATGTTGTCAAAAGAAAAACGTCGCATGATGTCTTGTAAATCAAAAACTTTTTCATCACGT
>Ga0099826_10003533_pt1 | contig 10650 bp, 8 predicted proteins | sample Mtrugardesep15_FD_76830 | JGI IMG/M metagenome (GOLD analysis project Ga0099826, IMG submission 76830) | Root nodule microbial communities of legume samples collected from California, USA - M. trunc garden sep15 | ecosystem: Host-associated > Plants > Roots > Nodule | place: USA: California...
AGCAGCAGTTTTGAGGGCTTTGTTTCTGCATTTCTCACAATCCATTTGCAACTTTATAACTATCTTTTGCTGTATTTGCCATTTAATATATAGTTTGTTAATGAAATTATTACAAAAGATAAAGAAAACTTATAAAAAGAAATACTAAATAAAGGGAATTAAATGAAAAGAAAACTCAAAATAATGATTATTTAAGTAATCATACCTTCATCCTAGCTTAATTGAAACAAACAGAAACTTTTTGCTTCTTTTGTTTTTGTGATTGGACACAAACAAAGTTGTTCTATGATTTGTCTTCAGCTTTGGAATTGAGCTGGTAGTACATATGTTATGATATATACATTGGTATTTGTCGGTACATTGCTTGTTGACTTGACTCATAAATAAGCTACATTGTCATTGTTTGTTGAAAGGTTCAACTAGTTGCAGATAAAATGAAAAAGAATAAAAACAAAAACAAAAATACTAAACAATTTTTGCATAATTGAGGTTGTTAGAGTCAACTCTCTCCATAGCCAGCTACCAACATGATTTTTTTTTTGGTTACATTGTTTTTAACTATTTGGTCGTGCATATCACGAATCCACTTCTTATTATTTATTATGTACTTTGATTTGATTCCAATAATTAACGAATTTTAATATGTATTATTTTTTCTGAAGGAAAGTATATGTATTATAACTATTAACTACTATACTTACGTCCCTATGGTCTGAGCTCTGCCCATATATATTTATTATGTAAGGTAACTTAATATATACACTTTCATATTAGTTACTATTTTCGTCCCTATACGTAAGGCAAGTTGAATTGTTTCCCTTCTTTTTAAGACCATCTTACAATTGTTAACCACATTAATTATTAGAAAACTATAAGAAAATTAACCGATAGTAGAAACTCCCATAGCATCATCAAGAACCAAGTTGACGAAGAGGAGCTGGACAACTCAAAAAAAAATATCAAGAATCAGCATCATAATGAGTCAATGCAATTGTTAACCATTGAATTCATATCTAACATTTCCTTTCTCTTTTAAATTAGCCGTCACCTTATATTGCTTCTAACCTAGATGTAGGACTAGATAAACTACTCACCACCGTCTTCAAGTCCACACAAATCTCAAAGGCAAAATCTAGCATTTCCTTTTTCTTTTGAATTAACCATCACCTCATATTGCTTCTAGATAGGAATACCACCACTTAACCGTTGAATCCTTATCTAACATTTTCTTTTTCTTTTAAATTAACCGTCACCTCATATTGCTTTTAGATATGAATGACACTACTTAACCGTTGAATCAAAATATTAAACATTACCTTTTTCTTTTGAGAATTACCGTCACTAACATTTCCTTTTTCTTTTGAATTAACTGTCACATTAATTATTAGAAAACTATAAGAAAATTAACCGAGTAGTAGAAACTCCCATAGCATCATCAAGAACTAGTTGACGAATAGGAGCAGGAGAACTCCAATTTTTTTTATCAAGAATCAGCCTCATCACACTCCAACTTGGCTAACGAGTCAGTCAACACAATTGGTAACCATTGAATCTATATCTAACAATTTCTTTTTCTTTTGAATTAACAGTCACCTCATATTGCCTCTAGATGTAGAAATAGATAAACTATTCACTACCGTCTTCAAGTCCACCCAAAACTCAAAGGCAATATCTAGCATTTTCTTTTTCTTTTGAATTAAACGTCACGTCACCTCATATTGCTTCCAGATAAGAATGACACTAGTAACCGTTAAATCCATATCTCACATTTCCTTTTTCTTTTGAATTAACCATCACCTCATATTGCTTTTAGATAGGAATGACACTTCTTTTCTTAACCGTTGAATCCATATCTGACATTTCCTTTTTCTTTTGAATTAACAATCACCTCATATTGCTTCTAAATGTAAGATTAGATAAACTAGTGACCACCGTCTTCAAGTCCACACAAAACTCAAAGGCCATATGTAATATTTCCTTTGTCTTTTGATTTAACTGCCACCTCATACTGCTTCTAGACTATATGTCGGATTAGAGACATTACTCACCACCGTCTTCAAGTCAACACAAAATTCAAAGGTCATATCTAACATTTCCTTTTTCTTTTGAATTAACCGTCAACTCATATTGCTTCTAAGGAAAGACACTACTTAACCGTTGAATCCATATCTAACATTTCCTTTTTCTTTCGAATTAACTGTCACTTCATATTGCTTTTAGATAGAAATGACACTAGTTAACCGTTGAATCAATATTAAACATTACCTTTTTCTTTTTAATTACCATCACTAACATTTCCTTTTCAATTTTGAATTAATTGTCACCTCATATTGCTTCTAGATAGGAATGACACTATTTAACCATTGAATCCATCTCTAACATTTCCTTTTTCTTTTGAATTAAATGTCACGTCATATTGCTTCCAAACGTAGGATTAGGTAAACTACTCACCACCATCTTCAAGTCCACACAAAACTCAAAAGCCATATCTATTATTTCCTTTTTCTTTTGAATTAATCGTCACTTCATATTACTTCTAGATAGGATGACACTACTTAACCGTTGAATTCATCTCAAACATTTAATTTTTCTTTTAAATTAACCGTCACCTCATATTGCTAGGAATGATACTACTTAACCGTCGAATCCATATCTAACATTTCCTTTTTCTTTTGAATTAACTCCCACCTTATATTGCTTTTAGATGTAGGAGTAGATAAACTACTCACCACCGTCTTCAAGTCCACACAAAACTCAAAAGCCAACTCTAATTGCCTAAGGAAAGCTGGAAATTCAATTGCCATCACTTTACATATTTTTATGGAGTAACAATAAATAATAATGGGAAAACAAAATAATCCGCACTCATAGTTGGAGTATCATATATAAGGATTGATGTAGTAATTTTGTAAAAGGGAAAATTTAAACATTTATACATGATAATTTATTTGTATGTTGCCACATAACACAATGCAAATAGTTTAAGGATCTTGCTAACTAATGCCCTCAGAGCAATGGTTAAGGAAATCAAAAGTAGCATGTTTGTATTGAATTCAACAATATTTTAACTTTTGAAAATTTAAATTCATCATTTTTCACTATTTTTCAATACAATATTTTTATTTTTATCATCTTATCCAATGCCTCAAGGGCATTCTTTAGCATTTCCCATAGTTTAATAGTATCTCATACTTTGATATGTATTCCTTTAGTATTTTGTTTTTTAAAGATATTGCTTTAGAATATTTATTTTCATTTAATTTTTAGATGCATGGTTGTGATATAACATACCAAAAAAGAAAACATGATATGGTGGCTTAAATCATATGTGTTTTTTTTAAGGATTAAATCAGTGTTGCAAGCCGATTCATTTTTGTTTACAAATAAACGGTTTTTTTTTTAATGGCAAAATATATTATATATAAATAGGAGATTAAATCCCAAGTAATACACCAAAATAAAAATACACCAAAACACCCAGCGAAAAATCAACAAAAGTTAATTTTTCATCAACACCAACGGAGATCAAAAAAGCAGCCGACAATGAATTGTTGCGTCAAACGATCAAATTCGCCCACCACTCAACTTCCTATGTGTCGGAGGAACCACCAAAAAGCCTAAAAGAACTTGCGTCAAAACAATAGCTCCCGATCTCGAATCATAATTAATCGGCCCGCCAGACTCCCGACACAAATCAATAAGGCACCCCTCAACTCACGACCCACCGGAGCAGACACCTAAACCTATCCAAACTCGGCCCACCATTATCCCAATGCCAAATTCGAAGACGGGGAAAAGGTGGAACAACCGCGCAAATCGAACCAATCGAACATAAACAAACCAAAGCAAACCACAAACTCAACCACCACAAGCACCGCCCCGAACACCTACTCAGCGCCACTCACAAGACCACGGTACTGTCTTTCTTCGCGGAGGAGAAAAATCTCAAATCATCCAAATACTAGACCCACAACAACTGCACGTCCCTTTGCAGACCTAAAGGACGTCGCCGACCAAAACCAACGACGAGAGGGAGGTTGGGAAAGCACACAGAAGCTTGGACAACTAGAAAGAAGGAACATGAACCAACGACCCGCCACCGAGAAAACCGCCATCCTCCATCGGAAAGCGAACCAAACCAGCCCACCTAAACACCACCAAACACACCGACGACGCTTTGAAAAGGACGCAACGGCAGCGACGACAACGGAGAGGGAGGATGCCGATTGAATGCACCACCAAGAAGGGAGAAGTTGGCGCAAAGGAAGCTATGATGCTAGCTACGACCAAAGCAGGGAGGAGAAAAATCGCAACATCCGTTGCCACCTGCACAAACAGCCACCAGACAGCAGAAGAAGGTCCAGACGCTAGCACAAGCAGCAACCAGCTCAACACCCAAAGGAACCACAACCACCAGCCAACCCCCATAACCTCCACAAACACTCCTCTGGCCACCACCCGTAACTACCACCAACCACCACACAACAAGACACCAAAGATCCACAAAATCGAACAAACAGTCATGAAACTGAGACTGTGGTTGCAATATATGGAAAACACCCAAACATGAAACTAGATCGGACCAAACAAGGCTAGAGCGCTCCGATCTGTATCATGGGTTGCGGTGGCAACCTAAGAAACCCCACCTTTTGGCACCGAAAAACCACCGTCGAGAGGAAGTGATGCGGATGGCTAGCCCATCATCGCACCACTTGCCACCACCATCTACATCTTGGACAGCCGAGATTTGGATTAGACGGGTGGCGGTACTGATGTGAAGAAGAGAGGCGGTTAGATTGTTGTTTGGGTTACAAGAGGCGGTGGAAGGACGGGGATACAATGCATCTCCTTAATAAAACTATACAAATAAACGGTTTAATTTTTTTTTTGTCAAGTAGTCTAGTGACTAGAACTCACACAATTTAATTGTGAAGAAGTGGAGTGTCCGGAGTTCGAACTCCAGCCACTTCATATAATATGCAATTTCCCTACCGACTGAGCTAAGCTCACGGGAATTAAACTGGTTTAAATTTCCTAATTAGAAATAAAATAGATTTAATATTATTATCTAATATTTAAATTATAATTTCGATTCAGTGTCAACTGTGTCAAGTGAAAATCATATTACAAACGATATTCATTGTCGATTAAAAAAAATAACCCTCGGATTTATTTTAATTAAAAAAATTCTAGAAGTGGCATGGAAACACATGCAGAAGGCAGATTGGGCATGACTCCGCGCAAGAGCAATTCAAGGAATAATCAGTCGTGCTATGTTATGCTGTAATTCAAAAAGGATAGATTCTTAAGGCACTACAAATTAATCTTGAGTTAAAAAAATATATAAAAAAAAAAGGCACCTACAAATCTAATTATTATCCTATATACAATTGTGAGGAATTTTTGCATAGACACTCATAATCTGGCACAACGTTTGACACACAACACAACCAACGACGACTTACAAATGTCAGACCAAGCGTAAGGCGGCGTAAACCCTTGCTTTGGTTTAGGCTTCTAATTTTTTATTTTCTTTCTAAAGGTATTTAGGCCGCCAAATAAAACAATTACTACTAAAAATATACGTTAGGCTTCAAAAATTTCATTAAACTCTCGAAGCTTAGTTGGTGCCAACCCTGGATTTTTGCTTTTCATGTCTAAGGTTTGAATCTTGGTGTAATATGTATTTTTTAATTTTTGTTCTTATTCAAAAGTTTTTTAGAGCCTACGGCTCTTTTCTTTTTCATTTGTGCAAAACAATACTTAATTAGTTTTTATCTCAATAGAAAAAAAAAATTAAACCTTGACCAAAAAATAATAATATCACCTATATCATAATATAAAGATAACTTCAAAATATAATTTTTGAGTTATTTTTCTTTCATGAAAAGTCTCAATTTAATTTTTCGCTTTATGTCTTATAATCTATTGGGTCGGTGATGTTGGCTACATAGATCAAATTATGTCTTAAGATTCTATCATAAATTTTATTTTGATTCAACTTATTAATTTCTTGATTTTTCTTAATAATTTCTCTTAAAAACTGTATAGGACATCCACTACACCTAATGATCTGACTATCTTTCATTTGATATACGCCCTTACTACAAAATCTACATGTCTTCTCTCTATTAAGAAGTTGAGCAAGAGAAGGAATAGAGCGGAGACGAATTGCTGATTTTTTTGTCACGGTAGACGAAGGCAAGTTGTGAAAAAGTAATATGTAGATCATGAAACAAATATTGTAGGCACTGCAATTCACAAGAGAGGCTAGCAAGAGCACAATATCTTCGGAGACATGAGTAGCTGCGGATAATGGATGTCTTGGGGACATGAAACACAAGATCGATGATGAATAATGCATGTAGCTTGATAAATTCAGACATCGAGAATTAAGGTGACGACGACAGAACTGTTTGAGCTGGAATTTGAGACGGCGAAGATGCAGAGAGACAGCGATGAAGAGAGACAGCGATGGTGCTTCTTGGTGGTGATGTCACGGTGGTGTTTCACGGTGTGGTTTAAGGTTTGAGTTTGGGTTTCACGGTAGGGTTGCGTTTCACCGTACGGCTGGGGTTGGGTTTTCGATTGAGAATGAACGATTGAGAACGGTGGGGTGAGGTTTTCGATTGAGAGAATGGAACGGCGGGTTTCACGGTGGTTTCACGGCGGGCATCGATTGAGAGACTGAAGAAATTGTTTCACGGGGTACAGAATGGAAAAGGGAAAGAGAAAGGGTTTCACGCGGTACAGAATGGAAAAGGGAAAGAGAAAGGGAAGGGTTTCACAATTGGTTAATTTGGCACTTTAAATTTTAATAAATAGTTTTTAAATAGGGTCAACCGATTTAATATCATTTGAAGTAAAAAACTTTCCTTACACCCAGCTTTTTAAATCAGTTGGATAGCCTCCTACTTAAAATCCTTGATTTAATAAGTGTTTTTTGTACTAGTGATTATCACTTCCTAAACACATTAGTTTAAGGTGGAATTAAGTTTTCAGTGAATAAAATAAAATTGGTGAGATGTTCTTTAACCTCACTTTTGGTTTTCATGAGAATGATCCATGTAAAACGACTAAACTCATTGACTTATGTAAGGAAATATTTATGGTCAGATATAAAGGGGGTGGCATATGGTCCTCAAATATCAGCATGCAATAAATAAATAAAAATTAGAATTATGAGTGACACTATGGAGAAAAGATAACTTTCTTTGCTTTGCATAATGGTGTATATCAGAAGGAGATTGAGATTCTGTAAAATTCACAAAAGGAAATTGTGATGAAATACATCCAATATATGTCTTATTCTAGTGTGCCAAATGGATGAGGTTTATGTGGTACTAGTAAGACCATCTACAATGGTGGGTGCTTAACCTATTTAGCACCACATTAAATAGACACTCTATTGTGGAGTAAAATGTATATGTGACTATGGAGAAGGGTGGCTATGGAAGCACCCTCGCTCTCTTCATTTTTTGGTGGTCCTATTTAATAAATTTCAATAAATTAAATAAATTTTGTTGAAATGTAATGATATAAAATTATTTGTGGGGCTTATTGAATAATTTCTTTTGAGGTGCTAGGTTGGAGAAAATTGGTGCTTATTAAATATTATCGTAAAATTAATGATTTAGATAGATGAGACTCATTTAAGCACCTAATTTGAGGTGCTCTGTTGTGGATGGTCTAAGTGAGAGACATAATTGCAAGAAATACCATAACTGGAACCAGAACCTTGAAGTTGAATTGATGAAGAATTCAAAACAAACAATCCTCCAAATCTCTTAGCATTATCCGGGTTAAAATCTTCAAAATGAGACAACAATTAATGGATATGAAGACATCATAAATTATGGTGTCTAAATGTAGGGTGATAGAGGTCAGACTAATATGGAAATTCGGGATATAATACACACGATGTAGAATAAGAGACGAAGAAAGTTGCACAGTGCCAACAATTGTGGCAATGGTTTTGTGGCCATTATTTAAGGACATAAAGACATGAGAAATCATGTGATAAGAGACAATTTTATGTAAGGCTTAGGGGATTTGTCAATGGTGCTAGAATTTACAACCTAGTAGGAATAGATCTTAATTAGGAAAAACATGTTTCAACAGTATGATTATGTCTACCGCAATCAGTGTAGTTTTGATAATTAGATCCCCAACCTCCGTAATGGTTTATTTCCTTAACTAGAAGCAGATTTTTGAACCTACATAGTAGAATGCAGTTGATCAACATAATTGTCAGTAACAATAGTAATTATTATATGTCATTCTTGTTGAAGAACCAAACCCAAGCATCAATGAATATTAGGTTAAGGATCGAGGGGCATGATTTGAGACCAAACACTTGCAGATTGTTCATTCAAGCCTTTCAAGAACTTGATGATTTTAACTTGTTCTTTGTGTTTCTTCGAATGCAACACCATAGGTGCTATGAATAGCTCATGAACAATCTGATAAAATTTATGTCGTAATTTAGGGTGTTTTTAGCATTTGAATTCAATAAAATTTATGTTGTTTTAGTTCTATTTTAGATTTATTTTACTACAAAGCATTAGTTTCTTTTTCATAATCAAATTTATGAAAAACAATGTAGTTGAATCAAGAGCAATGATTAAGAGCCAAGAAAGTGGAGCAAAACAAATGAAAAAGGTCATAAAGTTGAAGCACAATCGTACTCTTTAGCACTCAGATCTTGCACAACAAGGCAACAACAACAAGCACGACCGAGCGCCTATCTGAACGCATCAGAATATCAAAAGTTTGAAAGTCAGCACAATCGTGCGCCCTTGAAGCATGATCGTGCATCATGTGCAGAGCAAATATATATAGTTGTTACAAACTCTTAGAGTTCATTGGTTTATGATGGCTTGTGACTCATTTTTAATGTATTGTCTGAGATTCTAAGCTATACATAGACCTCATTTCAGAGGGAGAGGATCAATTTTGGACACTTGTAATCTTATTACAAAGTAGAAATCAAAGTTCTTACATTTCTCTTAAGTTTTGTTCTTTATTTTTCAGTTCTTTACATTATTGTTTTTTATTTTATAGTTTTTTATATTTTCAGTCATCTACTTTCATGCCTTTATCTTTTAATCCTCTGTCTAATATGATGATGTGTGAGTAGGCCTTTCTAATCTTGGGATTATATGAATTTACGTTCTAATCTAATCTCATCGTTATTAAATTTTATATCATATATCAAACGAAGTATTGAGAGGTGAAGTTTGATATTGGATCAAATGAGATTAGACAAGGTAATCAAAACATAAGAATAGTCTTGGGACAATAAGATTTTACTCAAGTGATCTCAATGATAATCAATCACGAGAATAGTCTTGATTATTGTTTTGAGATATAATCATGTATTCCGAGAGGAAACATGAAATAGAAAATGAACACCTTGTCCTTAGGAATGAATTCAATATATAGAGAGAAATAGATAGGGAATGTCAAGGATTTAACATTATGATGAAAACTTCAATCCCACGACACTTTTTAATACATGAACTTTAAATCAAACAACCATTCTTAACCAAATTATTCCTTTTCAGCTAATCAAAACTTAAAATTAGATTGATAATTACTTTAACTCATGTGGATATATACTTTTTTACTACTCGGTAGAACCATGCACTTGCAGGCCTATCACAATCTTTGAAAGGTAGAAAATTGTCCAATTATTCATAAAGTGTTGTCAAATGAGTGAAATAATAGGTGGTATCTAAGTTATCTTGCTGATAGCATGCAATTTCCTCAAGTAGGTCAACGATTATAAGGATATGTCTGTTTGTGAACCGCGTCTCCAAACATTCCAGACCACCATGGCACGATCGTACCACATGATTGACTTAGCGATGATTTCGAAGGAGATCATTGGATCAAGGAAAGTACCATATTGTTGGAACAAATCCACGGATCCATGGTTCATGGAAATGATCAGACACATGAAGAGTACCATCAACATATTTCAACTTGGTTTTAGAGATTAACGCTACCTTCATTGAGCTAGATCATGTATGATAGACGTTTTTGTGGTCAAGAAGAGAGTAACAGGTATAATAGGTGAATTCTTATTAGGGTTAAGGTAATAGGGATTGGTAGGGTTTATGGCGAAATCAGCAAAAGGTTGAGTCGCCATTGATTGTCGGAAGGAAGAAAAGCAGAAGTGAGTAAACCATATACCATCATAAATATCAAAGCACGATGAATTGAGATGTAATTCTCAATTTATTGTTATGTAAAAAGATGATTTACATATAGAGCAGCTACTGATATAAAACTAATCCTTATCCTTATCCTTATCCTTATTATCTAATCCTAATGTACAATGTAAACAAGACTTAAAAAACCCTAAACCTAGATTATGAGCGGGAAAATTCTGCCTTAACTACACTTATTGTTAAATTTGAATTTCAAATCCCTTCACTATTACCCATCAAACATTGCTATTCCATCAAACATTGAATGCTCGCTTCTTTCCGAGGCATGCACACGGCTCAAAAATTGGCTTCAATGCTACCCACTCTTCTTAATCCAAAGGCATCTGAACCAGCCATAGCAAAACTATTTCCTTCCTTTTGTTCTCTCTCTCCTCTCCTCTCACGTCCTTCATCTTCCATTTTCAGCGCACCAAAT
>Ga0099826_10003534_pt1 | contig 10649 bp, 3 predicted proteins | sample Mtrugardesep15_FD_76830 | JGI IMG/M metagenome (GOLD analysis project Ga0099826, IMG submission 76830) | Root nodule microbial communities of legume samples collected from California, USA - M. trunc garden sep15 | ecosystem: Host-associated > Plants > Roots > Nodule | place: USA: California...
ATAAGGAAAATAATTGGAAAAGGATTAATCCCATGATCAGCACTTCCTCCATCTTGGACAACTGCTTGTCCCCACGTTCCCACTAAGGAAACCGCCTTTGAGCTTGAAATTGTATCTTTCCCGCCTTGATTGCTTGCCTTCGACGCAATTGTGCTTTTAGCCTTATTCTGTCGAACTCTTGCCACGGGTACCAGGCTCGCTATCTTGTCGAGATCCTTAAGTTTAAATGAGAAAGCCTTTGACTCCTGCAAAGTTAAAGGTCAACTCCATGTTAATCATATTAAATGAGCTTGTCAAAATTACAGGCTAACACCACCGGTCATCAGTTATCCGCTATTTTTATCAAACTGAGTCAAAGTCTATTTTCTTTTTATCAAATAGTTTCTTGACCGCCATAAGTGTTTTTAGAAGGAGTAAGGAATCTCATATTTGAACCTCAATTCATCCATATGAATGTCAGGTTCAAATCCTCTTCATTTATCAAATCAAGTGAAGGATTTCTTATAAAGACAGAAAATATAGATAATGGGTCCTACCATTAATTATTTTACATTATTTTCAAACTTCTCATTATCTTTTTCTTTCTAAATAGTAAAAAAAAAATGTGCGTTGGAATTTCTCTGTTGGTCTATATGACCAATTAGTTTGTAAGTTAGAGGGGGTGAATAGCTTTTTAAAAACTTTTTCCGGAGTTTAATAAAAAGTGAGTTTAACTAAATCGACTATTGGAATCGTGCGCGAACAATCACAACAATATACAAAAAGATAAATCTATGGAAAATAAGATTTAATCTAGAATTAACCCACTTGGGTTGGCCTAGTGGTATTGGCATGGGATTTGGGAGTGTGATCCTCCTTGAGGTCTCATGTTTGATTCTCTCTAGTGTCAATTTAGGTGGGCTAATTTAGCTTCTTCAAAAAAAAAAGATTTAATCTAGAATTAAGAGATTCACGATATAAATCTTATATACAATCAAACTTTAATAAACGTTGAACAATATACAAAACTTTTAGGCAATTTCAAACCAAACCTATATGAACAAAATTACTAGGCTATCAATTGAAAAACAAAATGCATATAGAATTGAGTAATTTGATAGAATTTGCACTCAATTAATCTAAGCAAAATTATTTAATTAACCACATGCAATAATGAAAAGTAAAGAGGATAAGGACAGAGAGATAACACCTATATTTTTATAGTAGTTCGCTCCTTCTCGTCCTCACTAGAGCTACGTCTACTCTTCTAGATGAAGTACACATTCACCAAGGTCATCCACTATGTAACAAATGTTGAATACAATGTGTTTACAAGAGTTCCTTGAAATTAAAACTAATTCTTCAACCCCTATGCAAACACTCCCCAAACTTCAAATAACCTTTGAATTTGGTGCTCCTTGAATCTTCGAATTCTTGAATACCCGTGCACCCTTTCGAACTTTTCACTCGAGCCTTCGATGCTACGTTCGGTAAGCGAGTCCCTCTCGACTTCAAGAACGGTTAGAAAGACCCCCCAAGTCCTTTGGAGATGAAATGAGATTATTCACTTCACTCTATAACCTTGATTAAGCCTAATCAATTTCCTTGAAAGAACCAACTTACAATCCCTACTAGCACCCTAGCAAATCATTGTGACTCAATGTACAAAGTGATTATAAGAAAAAGTGTTTAATCTTGAAGAATTTATGTGCAAAGAGTTTTTGAGACCTAGAGAGAATAGTTGCAAATGATTCAATAATTTGAAGGTTATGAGGAGGAGACTATATATAGTAAGGGGTGATAAGAGCAAAATTTTGCCTAAAAACAACATGGTGAATCGATTCACTATATGAGTGAATCGATTCAGAGAGCAAAAGATAACCCAAGAATGCATGAAGGATGAAATGATTTAGTGCATAGATGAATCGATTCAAGTAAGCCCAGGATGAAGAATGATATGATTCAACCTTCAAATGGATCGATTCAGTTCAAGTCAGAGAGTTTTGTGAGACGATTTAAACTGAAAAGAGTCGATTCATATGTGATACGATTCAAGGAGTTGTGAATCGATTCATCTATAGTCAAAGACTTAGATGAATCGATTCAGTGTGTGATGAATCGATTCAATGTGCCAAAAGATGAACAAATGACAACTTTTCACAAGACACAAGTGAATCCTAAACCAAGACACATAGATGATGGGTGCTTTAACATGCTAACCATAAGGCAATTATTAAAACGATAAACTAAACTAAAGAACATCATCAAAAACATATAAAGTAAACTATGAAGGGCTTCATTCTCTATTTCCCAAAACAAATGGAGATGTCAATTATTATACTTTTGATGTAAATAAAACAAATCTAACTTATTTAATGGTACACTTTTGTATTTATATTTTAAAAACTACAATAATAGTATAACCAAAAAAAACCTACACTAATAAGATAAATAGAGAATAAGAAATGGAGATATTCTAACCCAAAAAATGAAGATGATTGGTAATATAGAAGATTCTAACTCATCATTATACTTGTAGCTACCAAATGAGTCAAGGTCTATTATTTTGGAGTAATGATATTTGTAAAACCATTTTTTACAATTTTGTAACAATTTTCTTTTTCTCTTTTCATTAGTCGAAATCAACAGAGAGAAAAAGGAAGGGAGAGGGTACAAAGTAACATGAGTGATAACATGTTGTCATGGTGTTTTTCAGTTAGTTTTTATGTGTTTTAGTTTAGTTTTTAACAGTTTTGGACAGCTGTAAGCTGAAAAAGACAAAAACAAGGAGACCAGAAAAACCAAAACCCAGCCATATTTTGAGGAAATTTTGAGCTTTTTTATTCGACAAAAATCGGGCCACGATTTTTACGTTACAGAACCTGATTATATAAAATCCAAACGCATTTCTGAGCTAAGGGTTCGAAATTTTGAGGATAAAAAGGTGTTTTTGAATCTGCAGAACTCGAGAATCAATGGGAGACCATCAAACCTCATAGTTAGTCCTCCAATCTATGTAATGAATCCTTCATTTGAATTAGTTGTTTATAGTTTAGCCTTGAGTAACTAAATTCCTTGTGGTTAATCCTTAGATGAATCTTTTGTTAGCTATATGACCATGTAATTTGTATGAACTCACTTGATTATCAATGAAGATCTAGTCTTACTAAGTTTATCTTGAGTTTAATGCTTTTTATATGTTTCAGATTAACTATTAGGCTTGGCATCTTGAATGTATGAATTGATCATAGAATTTGAATGACTACTAGTGTAACACCCTAATTCTCAACGTTGATTTAATAAATAATGCGAATAAATTTAAACAAAAAGATGTTACACATACTCTTCAATCATTCATTCAAATAATAAATAATACGTCATATTTCAGAGTGCTAAGTGTTACACCCTCAAACTCCAAATACAATATTTAATAAAAACTCGACAGACAATCACAAAATTTCAAGGTGTTACTTCATCATTATATCCAAAAACAATAGTTATTAATATCTTAAACAATCACAACAGACATACATCACATGACAACATAAGTCATAATCTCTGAATCACAGATACATCAAAATAGGTGAACTCAACATAAAATCCAGAGTAAATTAAAAAAATAGAGTCCTCACACCCTAATCGGAGCCCGGATACTAAGAATCCAAATGCATAAGCAAGGAAAGAGGAGTAGGCTTCAAGCCGTCCTCGAGTACTCACGTCTACTCACGCGTCTTGAACCTGCACATCTACACCACGAATGATGTAGGTGACCAAACAGTCACTGGAGGGTAAGATACACGTTCAACATAAAGAAAATAAGAACGCGAGCATATCATTTCAGGATTCAAATATCATGTATAGAAACACATAATCATTTCCTAATATACTATCATCGTATATAATCTCTTTCAAATCAATTACATAAATGTAACAACTCTCAAATCAACATCATAAGAGATAGCAAGTATTCATATCGTCATCTTATCACCAAGTCATGTCCACATTATTCACATTTCATCACCATCATCTCAATTACATAATCGTCACCAAAACACACATAGCCAAGCACACACACTCACATATAATCACATAATCAAATACATGACTCTCGTATAGACTCATATGCATGCTATGTTCTAGACACAACTTTATATGCACGTGCGTTTTGAATATCGGAGGTTTGTTACCGAGTGATCCCTCTGCATCGTGATTCTTTGGATAATCAGAGTTATGTTACCGGATTTATCCCTCTGCATCTTGACTCTCAGCATCGTGATTACAAGACTATAAATGCATGAACTTCAAGTATAGACTTAACAATGCACATCACCATAAACTCATCATTATATAATTCACATCATTATATAATATATCAGCACAGCAAACACATCATTGCATTGTCAAATCAATACATTCTTACATCAACAATTCATTATCACCAAAGTAATCATATATTCATGCTTAAACTTACTATTTATTTCATAGATGTTTTAGAGTCCACTCAAAGGGTTCTGCTGAAGTTTCATGAAAAATGCAACATGACCCCTGTGCATTATTTCAATAATAACTCAAATTATAGAAATCCTAATGGAGTCAAACCAAAGGAAAATGAGAGATAACATCCAAATCCACAACTTTCATGACTACACCTAAACCAAATTCGGAACAGAAAGGGGTGAAAATGGTTTGTTTTCTAAAGGCTGGGAGAGATGCACGATTGTGTTGATCTATGTGTAGTATTTTGATCATATCTCAAGTTGTGAATGTCAAAATAGATTAAAACCAAAGGCAAATGAAATATGACATCCTTATCTACAACTTTCTTGAGTACACCTAAACTCAATTCGAAACAGGAAAGGGGTGGAAAAGTGAGTTTTGCCTAAGCCTGGGGAGAGTGCACGACCGTGTTGACCCATGTGTAGTATTTTTATTAGAATTCAAGTTGTGGATATCGAAAAGAGGTCAAACCACAACCAATGAAAAGCTAACATCTATATCTACAACTTTCATGAAGACACCTAAGCTTTATTTGGAACATAAAGTGGTCAAAAAAGTGGTTTTTCTAAGCTGGAAAGGGTGCACGACCACGCGCCCCCAAAACAAGAAATTGGGCCGTAAGCTGAGAACGGGTTGTTCTCCCAAGAAGCAGGACCGTGTGCGTGTATCAGACACCCGAAATCGCAGTTTTGTTGCGATTTCGCTTAAGGGGGCTTCCCGAACCCCGTTTTCGACCTTAAACTCACCAAACTCGTCCATAATCATTACCCTAAGGTTACTCTAACATTCAAACACTAATATTTTATTAACCTTCTGATTCACACACTCTCTTCATGGTCAATCCTCAATTCGAAAACCCTAAACTAGCTTCCCTTAATTTTAAGTCTTTCAACATCGTCTTTGCCTTCGTTCATCATCATTTTCTCATCAAAGTTTTCAAAATAGCAACAACATCTTCTTAAGAATTAAACAACCTCCGTTATAAAATAAGATACCCTAAAGTGAAAGAATTCTCCTCCTTACCTCGAATTCTCCAAAAATGTGGCGCTTGTCTCTCTTCTCCTTACTTAGGGTTTCCTCTACTCATCTCTTGTCCTCTTTCCTTTTCTCTGGTACAGTAAGAGTGATTATTTTGATTTTCTATCTCTCTATTTGTACTAGGGAATTGGGCTATTCACCTATTATTAATTTTCCTCTCCTCAACTTACCATAATTTTACTTCTTCCTCCCCAACTTATTTTATTATTTATACTATGCACCTCTCACCTCTATTGTCTCTTCATATTAATCCTTATCACCTATCAACCACAATAATAAATAGAACTCATTCTATTTAACCTTATTAACTTAATAAAATATAAATTTAGGGTGTTACAACTAGCCCTAGCGTTTGAATGTGATCTAGGTAATCTGATTAACTTAATTAATAAAGCTAGAGATAAACAATTGTTAAGTTATGATTTAGAGATTAATGGTCTATGAAAACCTCTAACGGTTTCGAATCCACTTAAGAGATTAAGAGATTGCGACTTTAGGAGAAAGATCTAATTAGATAGATTGATTAGAACTATTTTGTTAATCTATCGTTAGACTAGCGAAATAGTGATAGGAAATAGGTGCAAATTATCATATAGCGAGTATTAAAGGATTCAATCGGGTTAATCATTCGTCTAATTAAATTTCTAAAACCAACTTTTATTGCACTTTTCTATTAGTTAATGTTATCAAACCAAAACCATTTAACTTGTGCAACCCCCAAATTTATACATCCTTTATAATGATGAAATTACCAAATAGAAATTAACAACATCGTGAATACGAATTTAATATTATTACTTCGATAGATTTTTGATACACTTGTCAAATAATATTTATGAAGTTTTTGGCGCCGTTGAATCATTTCAACTTAAATTTTTTTGGTTATTACTTAGGATTTATGTCATTTACAAGAAAAGTTGTCCAAAAATTAGGATCAAATATTTCTCATGCATCAAAATGAAATCAAATGAAAGTATGACCCAAATGAATTTTTTGTCTCTCCGGTAAACTCAAAATTACACGCTACCTTGCTTTGAAATTTCTCATTCCGTGGACTTTTTTTCCTCTCTCTCTTTGGTATTCTCTCCCTTTTCTAGGTAACTTCACAATACATTCTATATCCTTAATATTTTTCCCTTTTCTTAAATTTCTCTATCTCTTATTAATTACTTTAGCTGCTGTTTTATCATTTATCTTCTGCGGATTCTATACAGGTATGAACTTAGACTCTGAATAATTCAATTTTAGTTGAATAAAATTGAAACCCCATTTGGTGAATCTTTTCTCTGAGTTAGTTTTCCTGTGCCTTGTCTTTCTTCTGTTGTTGAAATTTAGTTGTAGTTAATTGACTTTTTTCCCTGATGGAGAAAAATTGATTATATTCATTTTGTGTGTCTCTTGGAGTTTATAGATTTTGTTTTTCCTTTCTGTTATTGTTGGACTTCACCTGTTATTTGTTGTGCCGAAATCGTTTGGCCGGTCGCCGTGACCGGGGTTTCAAACCTAGGATACCTCACTCTTTGTATGAACTTTTAGGTGGTTATTGTTATTCCGTCTATCTACCAAAAAAGAGATGATAGACTACATATTGAAGGTGTCTCCGATGTTGGTGTCCGACATGTGTTAGCACTCCGACACTGGCACATATAGTTACATTTAATTTCTTTAATTTTTTAGATTATTGAAAAAATATCCAATTCCAAAATTCATTTGAAGTTAGCATCTTTTTAAGCCGGTTAATTATATCATTTTGTGAGAAATGATATTCGTACATCCATTTTGTGACAACTTTTGTACAACTCTTTCTCACTTCCTTTTACTCTTTCTATTGTTTTGACCAATAGGATGAGAAAACACCAAATGGCTGTACAAATATCATTACTCTAATTTTATATGAAGAGATAACTAAATATGCTAGAAGTTCACGACCTCTGTGTTCAGTCTTATTAGACTTGTAATTTCATTTTTATGCAGTCATTTGCATGAAATCCAATTAAAGGCTTGTTTACTTCAATTTTATGGAGTCATTTGTATAAAATCTTAATGATTTTGACTAAGCTTTTTATTTTCATTTCTTGCTCATACTGTTTTCTTTCTGAGTTAACTTATATGTCATCCCTTAACGAAAAACCTTTTATTTTAGGGTGAAAACCTTTTAAAACAAAGTTTTGATTTTATTTTGGTCCTTTTGCTGGTTGTAGAGAATTTAAGGTCACACCATTCCTAGGTTTACTAGTTTACACCTGCTGAGTGTTTTGCATTGAATGTGATATGGGTATGAAAAAGTGTTCATAAATGAGTTTCTCACCCTACAAGTCGATTTTATAGGGTCGGTTGCTTCAGTGTTGTCAATTGTCCACCATGGCGTTATAGCATGGAGGATTTTGTGCCAGCCTCCATAGGCGACAACACCTAATATATCCGCTGTGTTTCTACCATAGGCGGCAACGCTGTGTTAATACTTAATATTGCAGATTTTTAACTGACCTTGATAATCCGCCATTGATAACAAGCATAGCCTACTTGATGTAGAAAATCTTAAGGACCTTGTGATGTATGCCTTATAACCCTTTTTTACTCCATCGGTGACTTCTATTTCCAACTCTATATTTTTAATGCAGAAAGAAACCGGTCTTTTCATGTATTTTCTGGATTTAAAGTTCTAGTGAAGGAGAAATGATATCAAGGAGAGCAACATTCTGGTGTCATGCATGCAGGCAGTCAATCATGCTTGCAGGGAGGGATGCACTTTGCCCTTACTGCGACGGAGGATTTGTGCAAGAAATTCATGAGAATCGAGAACTTGCATCATCATCACAGTTGGAAGAGTTTCAAGATGATCCTGATATTTTCGATGCTATACATGCTGTTGTAAGTCAAAGAGGTTCTGTACCAAGAATTGGGTTTAGAGATGCTATTGATAGTTACATGAGGCAGAGAATGGATGGAAGAACCACAAACTTTGATGTCAGAAGGAGATCTGTTTCTGGTTCTGTTCCTGAACAAACATGGGGTGTTTTTAGTTCTTCTGGTCGTTATTTAATATTTCAAGGTCAAACACCTAGCTCTAGAGGTGATTCTAGGCGCTCTGATTTTGGTGGCTACTTTATGGATCACGGGATAGATGAATTTATTGAACAACTCAATACAAACGGTCGTGGTCCAGCCCCGGCCTCACGATCATCAATTGAAGCAATGCCTACCATTAAGATCAAACAGGCACATCTTCACTCCGATTCACATTGTCCAATTTGTATAGAAAGGTTTGAACTCGGCTCTAAGGCAAGGGAAATGGCATGTAAGCATATTTACCACTCAGACTGCATTGTTCCTTGGTTAATTCAGCATAATTCATGTCCTGTTTGCCGTGTTCAGCTTCCGCCTCATGGGCGTGGTAGTCGAAACTGGGGAGGAAGGAATCACAATAGTACTGGTCAAAACAATAATGGTCGAGGAAGGAGAAATCCATTTTCGTTTTTGTGGCCATTTCGTTCTTCCAATTCAAATACTAATCATTGAGCTGAGACTCTTCCTGGCAAGAATGCAGTGGATGGACCTCTTAATATCAAAAGATTAATTTCTTCTCCTGGACAAGTATAACTTGTGCTGTTAAACAATGGTTGTAATTTAAATGATGTGAATAGAGTTTCTGAAGATTTTACATTGAACATATTTTTATTGGATACTTGATAAAGCTTTGTAAGTCTCTGTAAATGGAATTTTCATTTTTCATTCAGTTTGTATCTTAGGACCTTAATTTCACCTGTGTGCATTTGTAATCCGTATGGTCAGTCAAAATATATTTGGTCAAAAATCATATTCTTTTGTATAAATCTTGAAATAGCAGTTCTCTTTCTAATTTTATGCTAGCTAGAGAATGTCATCTCGGTTGTGGCAACACAAGTTCAATTATGATCAAGTCAATCTCTACGACACTTGAACCAAAAAAAATTGGAGGTCCAATTTGTAATGTACTCCATATAATAAAGTTATTAATATTTTCAACATCAAAATATGTTTTGTCCTCTCTATGCAACATCAATCACACACACAAGAGGCACAAAATAGTAACCAAAAAGTTAATCTATTAGTATGAAGATTCATCAACAAGAAGTGCTGGAATTTAGAGAGAAAACAAAATGTAGAACATCATTTCACCAGGCGACCAGACATTTCCTAGTGTATATGTTTCACTTCCATAATGTCTCAAATTCTTCTAACTTGATACATACACTTCCAAAACAAATTTAAAACTATTTTAAAGTGGCCCTGATAAATAATTATGCAGAAAACCATTTTCTACTCCTGAATGTTTAACGAGTACCAACCCATTTGAGGTAAGGTGCACAAAGGTGATTTTGAGTACAATGACTAAGAGAAGACAAATATTCAAAAGTAGCCTGGCATGAAAAACAATCAGAATCAAAATACACCACTAAAATATATTATTGAAGCATGTAATGTTCTGATTCATATTTAATGAAGTAGCCTAGTATTTTGATTCTGATAATCATAAACCGATAGTAAAAATGACAATGAGAATCAGAATACACCATAGAAAACAAAGAACTTTTCCGGTGATGACTTCTAAAAACAACAAAAGCAGCACAACAGTCATGGTTGATCTTTCAGAACTTTTTTGTCCATCTCCATTCCCACACTTCTCCGGTGGTGAGTCATTGTTATTTTACTACTCCCTTTGTCCCTATATGTAAGCACCCATTCTCTCTAATAAAAAGGTGCTTACATATAGGGACAGAGGGAGTAAGTTTAAATCCTTGAGGTTGTTGGAACTTGGAATCCTTAACACTCACTCTCCCATCTTGATTGGTAACATCCTTTCACTCCTCCATTGATCTACTAGCAGATTCTCACACTGATGAGGTCTTTTCTAAACATATAATTGTTGGAATATTGATGTGATGTTGGATGAAAAATTGGAAGATTAAACACCAAGTAATTATACTTTGATCTAATGTTGTGTGAATACCAATTGTAACACCCCGTTTTCTCAACATAAAAATTTCACATATAAATCAGAGTATTCAACATAAACGGAATGTCACACTTCTTATCATAAAATCATAAACGGAATAAAATAATTATTTATCCTTCAAAATTCAACAACATATTAT
>Ga0099826_10003535_pt1 | contig 10647 bp, 7 predicted proteins | sample Mtrugardesep15_FD_76830 | JGI IMG/M metagenome (GOLD analysis project Ga0099826, IMG submission 76830) | Root nodule microbial communities of legume samples collected from California, USA - M. trunc garden sep15 | ecosystem: Host-associated > Plants > Roots > Nodule | place: USA: California...
ATAAGACTCAGGTTTGAAGTTTGGAAAAACAACCATAAGTTTTAGGTTGACTTGGAAATAGTTATGTTAAGTTTCTTAAAGTTTCTCCAAGACTCACTTGAAGTGTTTTCATCATAACTCAAACTCCACAAAACATTTTCAACTCAAACCAAAGCCATTGGAAAGATAACTTAATCATCTACAATTTTCATGTTTACACCAAAAGCCAATGCAAAACAGAAATACATGAAAAAGACGCAAGAACGTGAAACAGGGAGCACTGCCATTGTGCAGCTCGCCGCGTGAGCTAGTCTACTCGCCATGGCGAGTTATGATAGGCATTACTCGCCTCTGGCTCGGCTCCCGCTCGCGAGGCGAGGTGTGACAGAGGTCACCCTCTCAACTCTCGGGAAAACCCCATTTTTGCCCCAAAATCCCGATATTTGATTCCCAACGCCCAAATTGATTCTCAAAGTTTGCCCAACTGTTTCTAAACATAAAAAGGGACTCAAGTCGATATAAAACTTGAACCAAAACTCTCAAGAACAATTCACCCAAATTCTCAAGAACTCATTTTTCATAAAACTCTCAAGAACAATTCAATTTTCTTCACAATCTTCATAATTATGAATACCCATAGCATGAATTCACAAGAACAACATCTCATAACAACAACACCAAATAATCATGAATTCATGAAAGAATCAACAACAACAACAACAACTTCATACATCACCAATCTTTAGCAAAACACATGGTTTTCATAAATATACAACTTGAGCATGCAATTTCATCAACAACAGCACAATTATCAACAAATTAACATACCCAAATAATTCATCAAATTAAGAGCACGAATTTGCAACAATTAATCCACAATTAATCACTTTTCATGAATAAGCACTTATGGGTTAAGAGGAAAAAGAGATTATGCAAAAGATTATGTATGAAAACTATCCCCCTTACCTTAATCCTTCACAACTCTAAGCTAATGCTTCACTTTAGCTCCTATCCCTTGAATCTCTAACCCCTTCTTTGCTCTTCAAGTTCTTCTCTCTTCAAAACCCTCTTTCTAGCTCTTTCTCTCTCTACCTCCCACAAAATGTTATGAAATGAGAAAAACCCTAATTCTCTCCAAAGACTAGAGTTTAAGTAGTGGTTACACTAATGGGCTTAACCCTTAAAGTCTTCATGGACTCAACTTCCTAATTAATCCACTCCAAATGTTTCTACTCACTAATGGTTAAAACAACGAATAATTACGGGTTCTAAATTGATTACCACAACCACTCCAGTAACCTAGTAAAATAATGGTTCTCACTTTAACACTAAAAATATAATCCTCACCATGAAATTACTAAATTACCCTTGCTCACCAAAATACTAAAATACTCCTCTAACACTGAATTCTAATAATTCCTACCAAAAATACACATAAGGCAAATAATCACATACAAGCACGTATAAACACATACAAACACAAATAAAAATAATTAAAAACAAAACTAGCGAAAAACGAGCTGTTATAGGAGTCATGTATTTGATTATGTGGATCTATGTGAAGATGTGTACATGGATATGTGTGTCTGCGATAATTGTGTGATTATGATGATTATCAATGAAGTGTGAATGATATATATTCAACTTGGTGATAAAGTGATGATGTGAATACTTGTCTATGTTCTTAGGTTGAAGATTTGAGATTGTTGTGTCTAGTTCAATAATGGAATGAGAATTCATGTGAATAATAATATTTGAGTATGATAAACATGTGAAATGTTGTGATGAGGTGTATTTGGATACGTAAATTGAGATGTGAAATGTGACTATGTGGAGATGTGTAATTAAGGTGTAATATTAGGTGATGATTTTGTTACAGTTACATATGAATGGTGTATACTTTGATATCCTTAATTCTCAATGATATTTATATATATGCTTTAAGACGTTGTTTGAGACTTGTCGACTTTTATGACATGAAGATATATTTCTATGTGGAAAATATGTGTTCAGTTTATAGCCTAAAATGCATAAGTAAAGACAACATACATATTTGGACAGAGAGCCCACATGTTTTAAAATTTATCTCAATTTGCAACGTAAATCAAAACGTATTAACGAAACACGTCAAAATATCATCAAAACATAACACAATATCCAAAACAGAATGGTCAAACAAATAATACAGAATATCAAAAACAAAAAAGCCAAAATTATAAAGTCAAAACCTTGCTAGGTAGCACGCCACCTAGCACAACCCCTTATGCTCTGGTGAAACAACATCCCTCCAAGCTTCTAGAATTATCTGCTCTAAATCCTGCCAGACTGTCCCCCCCACTCCTCATTGCTACTGGCTAGTAACACAGCTGTTAACATCTTGATGCGGTTGTTCCATTGTACCAAGCCTGTAACCGGGTTCCATGCATATTCAACTATAATCTCAACAAGGGTTTCTTGCATCTCAACATCCTCTTATTGGGGGCTCATAAACTTGATCTGTTGGTTTAGGCTCAAGCTTGTGGCCATGCTTAAGCTCCAACACCTAAGATGGTCCAGGCATGTCACTACTACCCTTACTCACCCGATCTTGCCTAGCTATCCACTCCTACCTAGATGAGGAAGTCATGATGATCTTGTTACCTCTAACACGATCGGAACATGCGTCCATGTCTAAAGTCAAATCAAAATACAAAGTCAAATCAATACGATGAAGAAAATTCTGAGATATATCAAAATTTAGTATCCATGACCATATTTTAGACTTTCGAAACTTAATACTGAAAAATGCATTTTGGATTCTAAAATTTAATCTCAAATGAACTAGTACCCAGAAAAAACCGAATAAACAACCAAATGTTTGAGAAAATGGAAACTAACTTTTTGTTTAGTGGTGGGAGAGGTCTAAAACGCGATGGATTCGAGCAACCTTAATACAAAGATGGAACAAAGTTCAACTATTTTTATTTTTTTTGTGTTGGGGGTGGGGGGCAAGGTTTATATATTGGAATATTTTGAATTATATAATTTGCAGCGTGCTGTTTTTTATTTTTAAAATATATTATCTGAAAAAGGAGTAAAATAGGAAATGCTGACCGCACGCGACAAGCAAAAGGGTGGCAAAAGAAAAAGCGTTTATGCATTTGTTAAGATTGGATCTATTTGTCAAGGCCCAAATCCACGGCCGCTAACCCTAATCTGTGTCCATCTTATTACTCATTATATAAAGAGCTGCCGATGCATATTTTTTTCTCATACATTTTTCTTCTTTATTTCTCGATTTTGATTTCCATTTTATATTTTTTTTATCAGCTCTTTGTATCATTTGTTATTTGTTTCCAGTGCTGATATGTATTATTTGTTTTTATACAACGACTTATCGCTTAAACGATTCATCGATTACTAAATCTATGATTTGGTCGACAAATTGAAGAGCAGATAAAGTCCCTTAACAATAGTAGAAATGATTTCGATAGTAGGCTTGATCTTACAATTTTATAGGACGGCCTACGATTTTAGTTTTTGGTCAAGTTAGATCTACGCTTGATAAAGATGAAGGTGAAGATCTTGCCCAAAAAAAAAAAAGATGGCAAGGATGATGGGTTAGATGAAGATCTTCTTTAAAGATTAATCATTTATCGTATAGATCAAATCGCAGAAGTACCACAGGTATATCAAATCTTAGTTAATATTTGTCTTTATTATAAATAGGTATTGAACTTTAAATTTTATAACACAAATAAATTTATTTATTGAATTGATCATATTTTTATCCATCTAATTTTCTTTTAAAAAAATATTTCTGCATTTATATCATATTTTATAGTCTTATGATGTATGTACTATTATATTGTCTTTGTATTTAATTAATGTTTTGTTTTAATTTGAAGTTTTTTTTTCATTCTCTATAACATTGTATATTCACTGAAATGATTGTTATTTGATTCATATGTTTTTCAGACTTTAATTTGATGCTTGGGACACCAACATTTTTTTTTTTGTAGTATTCATTCATATTCTTCTTTATGGTGTCCCATATTTGAAGCATTTTTTAGTTTAACTGCATCTTCACTTCTCAAATCACTACAAGTCTGCTAAAAAATATGTCAACTTTCACAAAAAATTTTGATATTCTCATTGTCTAAAACTTTAGATCTGGAACAGGGTTCCATGGACCAATCCAGTTTCTCTTTTTGATACACAAGCACTGCAATAATGAGATAGAGGCTAACTATATATATAAGAGCATATGTTGCTGTAGAACAATCACTAGCAAGGTGATGCATGACATGAATTTTACTTCATGAATATTGAGGAATTAATTTTTCATTACGTAAAGTCCATGGTTTGCATCACTTTTTTAGTGAATGATCTAATGTATAATTTGCCCTTATATATAGTTAATTAGCTCCAACTTAACATTGCAATGCTTTCGTATCATAAAGAGAAAATAGATTTATCCATGGAATCCAGTTCCAAATATGAAGTTTTAGACAATGAGAAAGTAAAAAATTCTTCTTAAAGTGACATGTTTTTTAGCGGACTTCTTATGAATAATAGAGAAGCGAAGATATCGATGTAGTTTAGTAAAAAAATTGCTTCAAATATAGGACTGTATAAAGATGTAGAGTATGATTTTTTTATAATACAGAAAGATGTAGAGCCAATAAGTGTGGTGTTCCCTCCTACGAGAAGCAAAATGCCATTAGTTATGGTAACAACCCGACTTTCGCTAGAATTATTTTATTTATTTATTATGTGTGTTTATATATGTTTTTGTGTGATTATTTGAAAATTAAAGTCTTTTGGTATTTTGATAATTTCAATATAATTTATTTGTCTATTTCCATACTTTAAAAATTATTTCCATAATTTATAAATAATTCAGATAAACATATTATTTTTTTAATTTCTAAATAAGTTGTTAAAATAATAGTTTTGTCAAAATAATATCAAAATAACATTTATTAATTCAACTCAATATATAAATATTAAGTAAAAAAAAACACAAAATACAAATTAGAATAGTACACTCAAATTTATAGGGTAAATTTTTTGAGCAGAAACATTGGTAAATTTATAGGGTAAATCAAACACGTTAAAAGGAATATATGTTGCTCTCTTTTGCCTCTTCTTTTATGTTATCTTTATCTAACTCCTTAAAGCAAATATATGTTGATTGGTTTTATGCACCAATGTTTCTGCTCAAAAAATTTACCCTATCAATTTGAGTGTACTATTCTAATTTGTATTTTGAGTTTTTTTTATTTAATATTTTTATATTGAGTTGAATTAATAAATTTTATTTTGATATTATTTTGACCAAACTATTATTTTAACAACTTATTTAGAAATTAAAAAATAATTTGTGTTTGTCTGAATTATTTATAAATTATGGAAATAATTTTAAAGTATGGAAATAGACAAATAATTTATATAGAAATTATCAAAATACCAAAAGATAGATATTGTGCCATGAGAAAACACTTAAGTTGTTGAGTTCCAAATCAAATTTCTGAATGTGATAATATCTAATTCAGAAATTGAGTGAGTTTATCCCACTTTACCTTTTTTTTTTTTTTTTTTTTTTTAAGGGTGAAAGAGATTTATTTCTTTATCCCACTTTGGTTGGAATAAATGTTGTTGTTGGATCACTTTGATGTAGGTCTCCATCCTTAACTGCTAGCAATGGAAACAATACATGGTTGAAATATCTAAATGATTTAATACCTAAATATGATCTTGTCCTAAAAGAATTTCTCATGGATTGGCTTAATGAAGGCATTAGAGGATACTATGATTTGGATTTATCTGAAAAACTCAGGCTTCTGAATTTTATCTGTGATATCTCTAGGGACAATGTATGTATTTCAAGGTCCAACGTGAAATTTCTAAGAACTTTTATATTATTTCTTTATTTGCTTATATTTAATAAAAAATTTCTTTCTGTTTTTTATTTCCTTTGTCTTCTTCATGATAGTCTCTATCTAGTTTGAGGTGGTTGATAACTTGGTTATTATGTTCAGGAAGCTAAGGAGTTTTATTGATGGTCAAAATTTAATATTTGCTGAAAAAAAAAAGAAAAAAGCAAAATGTAAAGTGGTTGCAGCTAAGGAAAAGGTATGCAACAAAAATTGCACGTATAAATAACCAATTCTATGGCTTAATATTCCAATAATCAACATTTTCTTGATATAAGAAATTTGAATTTGCTGCTGCAACATTTTTAGCTCTATCTTTCATGTATAAAATCAGAACTTTTGTATTCGTTTTCCTCAATTCAATTTATGAATATTAAAATTTCAGTACCCAGTAACAGATGTCGAAGACGATGTCACGACAAGCGAAATGTCACGTAAGATGTCAAGACATCGTAACAACATAAATAAGACACATAAAGTAAAGTGTTGGAAGGAAAATAACACAAGATATTTGTTAACCCAGTTCGGTGCAACTTCACCTACGTCTGGGGGCTACCAAGCCAGGAATGAAATTCACTATAGTATTATCAATTCAAAGCATACATAAAACCCTTCGTCTACTAGCTTCTCACTTAATCACTACCCGTGTAATTTCTACCTAAGACTCTCCATAGTCCTAGATATGAGAGATACCCCTCTCACTTTCTCTTAATCACCGATCCAATGATCGTCCTTAAAAGTAATAACAGAAATGGAGACACTCTCCATGAAAAACAAAATCTACTCTTGCTTAAAAGCTCACGAGTGATTCAAAATTTACAACTCAACTAATAGTCCATCTCTAGTATCAACATGACACAAGAGTGGCTCACAAAAATAATAAGGACAGACTAAAACCTTAAAGATGACACTTTTGTAAATGAAAACTTCAGTCCTCGATTAGGTCTTCTGTCTTTGTTAAAGATCAGCTGAATCACGATATTTCAGCACAAATATTTTGAAGCATATTAGATGTTTCCTTAAATGTTGCAACAACATTCTTAAGGATGAAGCTAAGTATAAACCATCTTTCTTGGTCAACTCTTCACGTGAAACAAATCTTTAGATAATATATGAAAATATTCACGTTTAAAACGAATCTCCAAGTAAGCGGATCAAGGCACACTGTGATGTCGTACCAACATGTTAAGACATTGTGTCTGACATCTTTCTATAACTAAAGTTTTAACAAAATGTAGCCAATACATGTCTAAAAACCTAACAAAAATAATGAAAGATTAAGAAATAGAACCCCATGTTTTTATATTTCAAATATTCATTTATTGCAAACTATTATAAAAATATTCGTGTGGTGTTACATAGAAAGTTAATTTTATAATTTACTTTATGATTTAGCTTTCTTGATTGTGGATCTTACCCTTCTTTAACTTTTGTTTCTCATTCCTCTATTTAGACAAACAACCAGTCATGGTTAACTTAAAAGATGACAAAGAAGAACAGGAGCAATTGACTTCAAAGAAAAGAAAGAAATCACGTGGTTCCCAAATCAAATGGCATCCAAAATTAGCAAAAGGCAGTCAACTAAAGTTGCACTAACATGAAAGATACTTTATTCTAGAAAGAGCCAACTGTTCTAAATTTGTTTCTCAAAATCTTCTCCCTTTCCTTACTCATATTTATTTGTTTTTGCAGTGGGTGAATGCCTCACAACGAGCACGTAAGGAGAAATTGGTTGCCCTAGGTGCTTAAGTAACCTGGGCTAAGCCGAATTCCACCATGAAGGTAAGCTATCTTCCTGAGTGTATATGACTTGAATTTGTATGTTATTTTGACTAGCAAACAAATGTTTACCCTTTTGAATGTTTATGCTCTTGTGTTATTTCGACTTCAATGCTTGAACCATCTAAATCTCATAGATTTCAAGAGAAAGGTTCGCCTCTTTAGAATCAAACAATTTCATGGAAATCCACTCACCCATAAGCTCAACCATAAGCTCAACCATCAACTCCTCCACCGAATATATATGAAGAGGAAATGAGAAAATACTTTTAAGAAGATTATTTCCATTATACGTTCTTTATACTCACTCAAGATACAGATGCAACATTGCAAAAGGAAATTCCTACCAAGATAAAGAATGTACATGTATTGCGAAGATTGTTGCTCTAGTTAGGATCATCCGATGAAGTATTTTCTCATCCAAAGGAAATTCCTAACCATGGCAACAACCTTCGCAATACATCTACGTCCTCTATCTTGGTAGGAATTTCCTTTTGCAATGTTGCATCAATAATATCTATATCTTCTTTAGCGGGTAGAGAGATCTTAGAATGGAAATAATCTTCTAAAAAGTATTTTCTCATTTCCTCTTCAGATATATTCGGTGGAGAAAGTTAAAACATAAAATAATTATAAAAATTACCTTTCTTTATAACTAATGGCATTCTGCTTCAGGTAATTGGTTTGATGTAGAGCCAATATCCAAGTTGTATATAGATATTAGTGTGGAAGGTGGAAAACAAAAGAAGGTAGAAACTTTAATGTTTTTTTTTCGCTTGTTGATTGTTGTAAAATAAATATCACATTCAAAGTAAAAGTAACTGCCATGAAAGAGAAGAGAAAAGGCTCCAATTATCGAGAAAATCTGTTATGATTTCATTAGCTTGCAATGATACATGATTAACATCTATATGCCAGCTCAGCATAACAAACTAACTAAATGAAAATGATATATAAAGTGAAATTTACAAGTAAATTCAAATGAGCTAGTTTTAGTAACTTGCGCGCCAAGCTAGGATTATGACTTCTTCATATGCTAATACCCCCTCTCGAACTAGAGGTTAGTAGATATCTACCATCCCAAGTTTGAAAATACAATCATGAAATTACCTGGGACCAGAAGCCTTGGTTAAAACATCTTCTGTCTAATGTTGAGAAGTGATGGGTAGTAAACACACGAATCCTGCTTGAATCTTCTCACGAACTAAATGACAATCAATATCCAGGTGTTTGGTACGTTCATGAAAGATAGGATTAACAGAAATGTGCAAAGTACTTTGATTGTCACAGTAAAGCACAGGCAAACGAGATGGAGCTTGTTTCAAATCATGTAAAAGGAAACACATCCACTGAAGTTCTCTTGTTGCAGAAGCTAGTGCCCTATATTCTGCTTCTACAGTGGAACAAGAAACAGTTGGTTGTTTCTTTGATTTCTAGGAAACCAAAGACTTGCCAATGAAGAAACAATAGCCAGAGATAGATCTGCGTGTATCCACACAACCTCCCCAGGCTGCATCACTGAAGCCAAGATGCTGCAAATCAGAAGTTGCAGGGAAGAAAAGACCACTACCATGTGAACGCTTCAAGTATCTTAAGACTCTTAATGCATCTTTATGGTGTAACTCGGTAGGAGAAGCCATAAATTGACTTAGTTGTTGAGCTGCAAAAGCTATGTCAGGGCGCGTAGTAGTGAGATAAAGTAACCTTCCAGCCAAACGTCTATATCCAGTGATGTCTACATAGGGTGCTCCATTGTCTTGAGACAAGTGAATAGAGGGATCAAGAGGTGTGGATACTGGTTTACAACCAGTTAAACCTGAGTCTGCAAGCAATTCCAGACAATACTTGCATTGACAAAGTGAGATTCCTTAAGATGAACATGATACTTCAAGTCCCAAGAAAAACTTAAGCTCTCCTAAGTTCTTGATGCAAAATGCTTTGTCCAAAGCTTACTTTAGACATTCAAATCCCTTCAAACAAGTACCAGCAAGTATTATGTCATCCACATAAACTAAAATCATAGTGTAAGAAGTAGTAGTGATTTTAGTGAAAAGTGTGTGATCTGAATTTGCCTGAATGAATCCCTGAGCATGTAGGAACAGTGTAAGCTTCTCAAACCACTGACGGATAGCCTGTTTGAGTCCATATAGAGACTTAAGCTATTTACATACTTGATCCTACTTAGGAGGAGTAACACCTTTTGGAACTTTCATGCACACAATTTCATGCAAATCTCCATGGAGAAAGGCATTATTTACATCTAGTTGATGTAAATACCAACCATGATTAGAGGCTAGAGCAAGTGACACTCTCACTGTAGATAATTTTGCAACAGGTGAAAATGTTTCAAAATAATCTAAGTCTTATGTTTGATTGAAACCTTGGGCCACCAATCTAGCCTTGAATCTCGCTATTGTCCCATCAACATATCTTTTGATTTTATAAACCCATTTTCTTCCAATAGAGTTAGCATATGGATGAAGATCAACAAACTCCCAAGTATGATTGGCATTGAGGGCTTCTATATTAGTTTGCATAGCTACTATCCACCTTGAATCATGGTTAGCAACTTGAAAATTTGGAGGTTCAATTTGAGTGTTCAGTGAGAAAGCATAAGCCCGATGCTTTGGAGAAAGAGCTGAGTAACTAAGGAACTGATCAATAGGATAATTGCAACTGACAGAGTTGCAAACATAGTCTTGTAGATGAGTGGGAACCTGAGAAATCCTACTTGATCTTTTAGCAGGTAAAGTGTGTTCAGGTTCATCTTCTTCTTCTTCAATCTCAATCTCAACAGACTATTGAGAAGGTTAAGATGATTCAAGAAAAGATGAAAGCGTCGCAGAGTCGACAGAAGTGTTATCATGATAAGCGGAGGAAAGACCTTGAGTTTCAAGAAGGAGACCATGTGTTCCTAAGAGTTACCCCCATGACCGGTGTTGGTCGTGCATTGAAGTCAAAGAAGTTGAGC
>Ga0099826_10003536_pt1 | contig 10644 bp, 4 predicted proteins | sample Mtrugardesep15_FD_76830 | JGI IMG/M metagenome (GOLD analysis project Ga0099826, IMG submission 76830) | Root nodule microbial communities of legume samples collected from California, USA - M. trunc garden sep15 | ecosystem: Host-associated > Plants > Roots > Nodule | place: USA: California...
AACACACAACACCTAAACCTAATTCAAAGTGAGCAAAAAACACCCTATTTCAACTTTCCTATAACTTCCGTCCCCATAAGCACAAAATCATGAGTTCTTCATTGATTACTAGTGAACCTCGTAAACGTCTTATTATAAAGATTTCTTATCCTAAAAAGCATGCTATTTCACAATTAATAGGATTACATATTGCTCTGAAACTTTTCCAGAAAATCAGAAAAAATTCAAGGATCATGACTTCCTTAGAGGCGACTTCTTATGAGACTCCACCCCACAAAATCCAAAATTTCATCGTTTAGACCCATTTTTTATTTTTTCATATTCTCTGAAAAAAATCTGAAAAAATTTCATTAGTTTTAATTGATTTTTAATTTTTTTTTTGGTAATTTTATACTTTTATGATTTTATTTGATAGGTTTTTAACATTTTTTTTACTTTGTTGTTTTTAAAAGCAAAATTCAAAACTATTGAAATGTGAGAAATTCTGATTACTGATTATACGTAAACATATTTCGGATTATAAAATCTGAATTAGTGAAAGACATTTTCGAAAAATTTATAGAACGCGCTCGTCATAATAGTCTTGGAATTTTTGTTGGTGAAATGAAGCCATCATATTTATTGGGCTTGAGCTTGTTTCCTTTATTTTTTGCTAGTTTAAATCCCCACCCCCACCCCCCTCAATTTCCCTTTGTTACTTTGGTATACATATTCAACGTATTTTCATTGTATTCGAATTGGTGATCTGTCCCGATTTGATAATGATCTCTAAGCATTCAAACATCTAATAATAAACACAAAAGTCATAGAACACAAGAGGCATTCGTGTGTAAACCCAATCCTGCAGCACTCACCAAACAAATGCAACTACCGTCAAAGGAGTAATTAAACCCAATCCATTGTTTGTCAATAACTTAAATTGTTCATAACTCCCCTAATTCACATTCTTGCTTCGACATAATTTCATCAAACAATTGCACATTGTTAAATATAATGAATTACACAATTGGCCAATGAATTACACAATTGGCCAATGAATTACACAATTTTTTTTTTGGTACAAATGAATTACACAATTTTATAAATATGTAATGTAATAGTGGTACCAATGTGAGGTACATAATACTGCCTCACAAATAACGCCCTAATTTATAGGAACCTTCTATCTCTGTCTATTTAACCTTCATTGCTCTCATCAACTTTGGGTCTAGTGTTCATAAGAACCTGTACAAGTAAATGACATAAAATAAATTCTATAGTAAATAGTAAGTGACAAACAATTTCACAATCGTAGGTTAAAATATATTTAGTTCAGATTATGTTACCTTTCGGAGCATGGTGTTCTCATTGATCAAAGTTGAGATACGTTCTTCTAAATTGGAGTTCTTATCTTCAAACTCTTTAGCTCTTGATTCTAAGTCATTCACATACACTTTTTTTCTTTCACGGGCTTGTTGGGCCGAGACCCTATTCCTTAGCAACCTATTTGTAACATAAGTCATTTATTAGTTTAAGATAGTTTAATCTGAAGTTTGGTCGAAAAATAAGTAAAATCTGACCAAAATTGTTTTGGTTAGTATCTCGAATGATTCATCTTTAACCGAATATATTAATCACTTTACTACCCTTAAATAACATTTTAATTGTAACATGTGTCGAATCTTCCTAAAAAAATAATTTTGATAACTCAATGTAGAAATTAATAGGACATAGTTAAAATTTGTGTTAACTTGTGTCCCTTACCTTTTGAGACGTCTATGTTCCTTGTCTGCAGGGTTTCTTCCGCGGCGGCGCTTTCCGGGGAAGCCTGCTTGAAGTTGAGCATCAGTTACATTGCTTTGATTGTGGTTACTATTTTGATTTGTTACTTCAGAATGGACACTTTGACAGTGTGTACCTTCCACATCCGGAACTTCAAATAGATCTTCATCACTATCATCTGGAATTTGTAAAAAAATCATGACTTACTAACGTGACATATTTAGTATTGTCAAAACAAAACATGTCACGTTTAATATGGACTAAATTGCATTGGTATACAATGTCAAATTAAAATTTGAAGGGCCGCACTAACTAAGTTGTGCATTAAGGTTAGATGTTAAAGAATCTAAAAGTAACAATTTTGCATTGATAAAAACAATATTTTGACTTTTAAATAATTAAATGCATGAATTTTCAGACGGATTTTTATATTCTAGTACATTAACATGTGCTAACATTAGCCAAATTTAAATTGCCTACCGTCGACAATCTCGTGCATTCACACCTCTAGTTTATCAATGAGGTTTGGATCTAGATTGGAGATCCAAAATTCAATGCAAATTTTGATTATCTTTTTAAACTAATGAGTTTGAAATCTAGACCGTTCGATCTCAATCTAATTATTATCGATGTATCGATCACATGAATGTGGATAAACTCTCCTGTTATAATATTTTGGATAATCTAAATTTGTTAAATTGTTCATGTAAAAACGGTTTATACGTACATTCAATCATATCTGAAAAATGATGCTATGAGAGCATAATTGTTAAATAAAAATTTAACGGGTAGAATACTAAACCAATTTAATATATGCGTGTGTATATTATAAGGGCCCCTTAATATGGACCAACTTATATCTTTTCATGAAACAAGCTGTTTTTAAATGATCGGAATCCAACATATACCCAATACTTATTTTTTTTTTTACAAACTTTAATACTTTTTTTTAATAAAATATTGATAGACTCTTGACTTAGGATTATGTCAAAGAATAAAATAAAATAAAAGACCTTAACTTAAGCATAAAATAGGAGTCAAAAAAACTTTGGCATAAAATAAAATAATAAAAAAAAATTGAAAATGACACTTACCAAATCTTTGTGGAGGCATAGGAGGTAGCCTACTCCATGAAGAAGATGAAGAGGAAGGTGCTCCTGTTGTTGCAGCTTCCTTCATCTGAGTATCGTTGTTTGGTTTACCATCTTTGGCTCTTGAAAGAGACATCTTTTGTTTTCTATGATTCTCTTATTTGTGATACCTCAATGAAGTGTGTTAATGCACTTGCAATGTTGGGTTGTGTTTTAATTTGTTGAAATATTTTCATCATGAAACATTGTCTATGAAAGAGTGATGGGGCCTAAAGAGTTTTGGTTCAGAAATGAACACGTTGATGTGCATTGAACCAAACCTTTCTTCTGTGTTTTACGTGTGTTTCTGTAGCCTCATTTTACTCTATTATTATACTCTTTCCCTCCCTTTTAAAAGTACGACAATTTTTTTCTTTTTGGTAGAACAAAATTGACTTTTTTTTTAAGGGAATGAAAAAGACTATTGCTTAACATTTTTTAGGGTATATTAAAAAATAATGACTTTTATTATCTTTTAAAATTATTTTAAGGGTAAATAGTTGTCATAAACACGTAGTAAACTATAATGAATTGAGAGTAATTTATACGCAATATGAATTTTGAAAAAAAAATGGGAAAAATAAATTAATTTTATCTTTTTTTACTAAGTAATTCAATGATTAAAAATTTGATGAATCCGGAGTTCGAACTTTATCCTCTACATATATAATATGATATCAATACCAAATGAGTTATGTTCTCGAAATTTAATTATATTTTGAAAACACAATACATCCAATTATTTTTTTATATTAAATATTTTTAAAACAACCATCTTTCTTTTTTACAAATAAAATAACAATTATTTACGTATAAAGTTGATGTATGTGGTTCAAATTTTTAATCATATACATCAATTTTGTTTGATTTTTTCTTACAAATAAAATAAAAATCATTTACAAATAAATAAAGTTGATGTATGTGGTTTAAATTTTTAACCATATACATCAATTTTGTTTGATTTTTTTGGTTTTTTATATTTTTCTTTTTATTTATATTTGAGACCGGGTATGAGAAGGTGCACCTCTCGATTTATATTTTTTCTTTTTATTTATATTTAAGAAGGTGCACCTCTCATATACTTTACCACACCTTTGAATCTAGTTTTGAGAAATCTTTTGTTTTTAGCCATGTAATTTGTTCCAACTCCAAAATCAATTTTTACGGTGATGAGTGTTAGCAATATACAATATGTAACATGCAATTTTTAACACTCTTTTTTACACAATGATGAGTACTCTTCAACCGTCAACCGTATCTGTTTTTTTTTTTTATTTTTTTTTTTTTATTTTTTTTATAAAAATAAAAACCATTTCAAATTAATGATATTGATGATTTCACTAACTTAGAGTCTAATTTGTAATCACTTTGCCTTTGCCTCGTTTAGACTACAATCTGTCTATCAACTTGTTTCAAAATCATATGAAAATTAACAAAGCGACTAGACACAATAATTCAGTAGATTAATAATTATACACCGTAAACAATTTTAACATTTTAAGCTAAATCATATTTCACCAATCCTACCATAAACTTATAAACATAATGTTGCCTATTTTCTATGTTAATTAATATGAAGGGCCAATGCATTAATTGTGCTTTGATCAGAAGTTACTTTGATATGAAGGACCTATTTTCTACATGAATGATTTAACCCGATCAAGTACCACTGATGTTAATCAAGACTTGCACTCTAAGCATTGAATTTAAAGATTAGGTAGCCTTCATAAGTAATAGTTTATCCTTCTTTTATAGACCAAAAATATAATTTATATTTCTTTTCAATTATATCTTTAAATTGTTTGTAGAGATGTATAATCTTTGCTTTGAAAATATGAATTAGTAAAATAATTTATGAAAAAAAAAAGATAGTTTGGTATCAACATGATTTTTAATTTGTATCAAAAATCTTAAACAACTTTTTTAGCATGAGTTTGATAAAATATGTGTTAGATAAAACTTATTGAGTAGTGTAAACTTTAATCAAGTGTTATACATCTTAATTTGATCTCTCCTTTGACCCTATTTATATCATAATAGGCAAATGTTAATAGTAGATATTGAACCCTATTTTCTATACGTATAATTCTTTCGATGTTTTAACCTAAATCATTGGACTACTCCTTCGGAACGCATACATTTATATTAAAAATTAATTTTTTTTTATTAAAAACACTATTCAAACTTCCTTTACTCAAAAAAAAAAACCTATTCAAACTAGATATGGAATTTTTTTTTTTTCAATGATTCCAAAAGGAACACTATCTAGAAGTACTAGGAAAATCTAGTTAAAGCTTACATTAAAGAAACAAATTAAAATGATATAATTACTTTCCCATCTTGAATGACACTACAATCCATTAATCATCATAACCTTAACTGTGCACTTTCCTTTCTCCAGCTCTATGATCAACAACTTGGTCATTCTACCAAACCAATACACTTTCCTGAATTTACACTTAGTGTTATTTTCCCTTCCTTAAAGCTTTATCATGTCTCTTTCATATAATGTAGCAATTGTTCTTTCTCATTATTACACACACCTATAACACTAGTCACACTACTTTTATTTATATACACTTTTCTTCCTTTGATTCTGTAAAAGATAAACACAACATTTGGATTTTATAGTATGCATGCATATTCATGGATTTAAGAGATTCATGGATTATCTTCTTTCTTCTTCATAGCTTCATGGTTGTTGCTTTCTCTGGACAAGATGGTATGTCTTGTACAACTTTATAAGATAATGACATTATTCTAAGCATGTTTTTCATTATTGAATGTTAACTACTCAAGAAATGAAAGTAGTTTTCACTATTTTCTTATTGAATTTCATGAAACAGGTTTCTTGAGTTTATCATGTGGTGGAACAACCAGCTTCAATGATTCATCAAACATTTCATGGTTCTCCGACACTCCTTACATAACCACAGGAAAGACAGCCACCATCAATTACATTGATGGTTCCTTGTCAACAAATGTCTCGGCTCGGTTCTTCCCTCGTTCCAAACGTCGCGCATGCTATCGGATACCAATGAACAATGCCACTAGTTTGATTCTTGTGAGAGCAAAATTTGTGTACAAGAACTATGATGGACTTGGAAAACCGCCTATTTTCTATGTTTCTCTTGGAACAGCTATAGCTGCAAAGATAAATCTAGCTAGAAATGATCCATGGATAGAAGAGTTTCTGTGGGAAGTCAATAAGGATACACTTGCATTCTGTTTGAATTCAATTCCAAGTGGTGGTTCTCCTATAATTTCTTTACTTGAAATTAGACCTCTTCCTAAAGGTTCCTACACAAAGGGCAAGGAAGATTTTCCAAATAAATTACTTAAGATGAGTTATAGAATTGATTGTGGACACATCAATGAGTCTTTAAGGTTAGAATCATAGTATTGATTTATTATTATATACATGCTATTTTTTTTTCTCCATTATTTAAGGTTTTGAATAGTCGAGGTTTTACTCGTGGCTATCGGTATCTTACTATGCATGAGAGCCATACCTCAGTTTGATAAAAAAATCGAATCCAACTACTACGAATCTCTAGTGTGTATCTATTTTGGACAAAAATAAGATATTGAATCCCGATCTATTATGAATCTATGATGAATCCTGATTCACTATGGTGAAACTAATTCGCTCTAATGTAAAGACACTTTTTTTGTCAACTTTTTATAGTCAGCCACTTTTCTTTTGTCATTTGACTTACGACTTAAATCTTCAATTATTTTTTAGGTTTGTGCATGATATATCAACTTAAAATTGTTATTCACTTTTTCTACTTAATAATTTCATATTTTTACTGATAGTGTATTAGTGTGTCTTGCGATTCATAAAAAGATTCGATTCACAATTTGGAAACATGTCTTCCGATTCACGATTTGAATATCGATTTGATAGCTTTAGCTTCTTAAAAACAGGTACCCTATAGATCCATATGACAGAATATGGAACAGTGATAGAAGTTTCATACCTTTTCATGCTACAAGTGGGTTTAAGATCAAGAATAGCTTCAACCAATCTGATATTTTAGAGAAACCACCAGCTTCTGTTCTTCAAACTGGAAGAGTCTTGGCGCGACAAAAGATAATGGCGTATAATCTACCACTTGAGGGGTTAGGGGACTACTATATTATCCTCTATTTTGCTGGAATTCTTCCTGTTTTCCCTTCATTTGATGTATTCATAAATGGAGATCTTGTAAAGTCAAACTTTACAATAAAAAGATCAGAAATCAGTGCTTTATATGTTACAAGAAAGAGGATCAACAGCTTGAATATAACACTAAGAAGTATCGACTTCTACCCTCAGATCAATGCTTTTGAGGTATATAATATGGTTGATATTCCACCTGAAGCCTCCTCAACAACAGGTGCCTCATTGCCTTATCTTTTGAATATGCACTTTGTTTTCATTTTTAGTAAAGTAATGGCCTGTTTAGATTAGCTCTTTGAACTTACCAGCTAGCATAAGCACTTGTTAGGCTGTTCAGGAGAGCTTATGGAAACAGCTTATGACATATTCATAAATTGTTTTCAGATTATTTCCAGAAGCTATCTAGGATAACTTATGAAAACAACTTATAGCTTGTATGAGAAGAATATGACTATATTTTATCTTTTGTTATTAAAAGAGCTTATACATAAGTGCTTAAATAAGTTGTTGATCCAAACAGGGTCTAACTATTGCTTGTTTTATACTTACTGTTTGCTCAACTTGAATTTCAGTTTCAGCAATGCAGGTTATTCAGCAGTCCACTGGCTTGGATCTAGGATGGCAAGATGATCCATGCTCTCCTTTCCCATGGGATCACATAGATTGTGAAGGAAACTTGGTGATATCATTGTGTGTGAACTCATTATATTCTTTTATGATTAAACCCTATACTTAGTCCTTCAACTATTAAATTGTCATCACACTATTTATCCAAAACTTTTGGTTACCAAATCAATCCCTTAAGAGAGTAGTAGTATATCACCATTTTAGTTCAGTTACCTATTTTTTCACTAATTAGTTTAGTTCCTCAAAGATCTAAGGCGTCATTATATTTGAAGTTATAGAAGACTAAAGTGGTGACAGAAAAGAATACATATGGTGACTACGTTGTATCTTTGAGGGACTAATTTGGTGACATTACTTGACCACTAATGTGGAAAAACCTTTATCATTAGATGACAAAGTAAGGTTGTGTGCCTTTACACACTTTTGAACAAAGATCTAACAGGAATGAAATTTTTTCAGGGCTCTCTCAGACATAAATTTGAGATCAATTAGTCCTACATTTGGTGACTTGTTGGACCTTAAAACATTGTAATTTTCTTTCTTCTATTTGAACACAATCCATATACTTATTGCTCATATTCTGTCTTGCAATGATAATTGACCTTAATCATTCATCAGGGATTTGCACAACACATCACTTGCTGGTGAAATCCAGAATTTGGGTAGCTTGCAAAGCCTTGCAAAACTGTAATGCTCCAAAAATCATAACACCTTGAGCTTAGGTCTAAATTTCTAAGCAAAGATTGATAATGACTGCTCAAACTTGCAGGAACCTTAGTTTCAATCAGCTGACATCTTTTGGTGAAGAGCTGGAGAACTTGATTAGTCTTCAAATTTTGTGAGTCTCCAGAAAAACAAAATTAGAACATCAGATAATAATTTGTTGTCTATTTTGTTAGCGGCCAACACTCGAGGGGATTTAGTCCCACATCGTATAGATAGGATTTTTGAGAAGAGTTTATAAAGTGGAGGCACTCCTCACCGTACAAGCCAGTTTTGTAAGGATGAGTTAGGCCTCAATATTTGTTACATGGTATCAGAGCCTATTGGGTCCATTGTTGGGCTTGCATACGCTCCAGTCCTCGATATTTTATAATATTAATATTCTCTTTTTTCCTTTTTCCTTACACGAAGAGACTTGCGAGATAATAGTCTCCGAGGAGTAGTGCCTGATAACTTGGGAGAGTTAGAAGACCTCCACTTACTGTAAGTGAGCTACACAAAATTAGTTCAAAGATTGAAATCCTTTTTCCTTTTCATATATAGTTTGCATTTAATTTTATTTTTCTATTACTTTTCATATAAGTTATAACGATGTCTTTGTTTCTGCAGGAATCTAGAAAACAATAAACTACAAGGTCCACTTCCACAGTCTTTGAACAAAGACACTATACAGATCAGGTTTGGAAGTGGTGCATAGGTATCCTGACAAAGTATAGCTGGATTCCTCTCGGTTACAGGATGGTTCTGGTAGGAGAGAAAAACACGGCAAATAAAATAATATTACTATTTTGTTTATTGTGCTTTATCTCTCCTACTGAAACCATCTAGTAACAGGAGAGGATCCACAACCTAAAAAGTATGCATATTAATATCATGATCTTTTGCAGAACATCTGGAAATTTGTGTCTAACTTTTTCCACAACCACGTGCGATGATGCATCATCCAATCCTCCAATTGTGGCACCACAACTGATTATAATTCCTAAAAGGAAGCACCATGAACAAAACAACCTAGCAATAATACTAGGCACAGTTGGAGGAGCTACACTTACCATTTTCCTGATATGTATTTCAGTATATATATACAATTCTAAAATAAGATATCGAGCCTCACGCAGAACTAGTATGTATTCTTTGACATCATGTTTATATAGTTAGAACTTCTTTCATGTGTTTGTTAAGGAGGTACTATTTTTTGACTCAGGGGAAGAAACTGATATGAGGAACTGGGGTGCAGAAAAAGTTTTTACCTACAAAGAAATCAAAGTAGCTACTAGCAATTTTAAGGAAATCATTGGAAGAGGAGGTTTTGGATCTGTTTACCTTGGAAAGCTTCCAAATGGAAAATCAGTTGCTGTCAAAGTTCGGTTCGATAAATCCCAACTTGGGGTTGATTCCTTTATCAATGAGGTTTATTGACTAAATTCCTCTTGCATTTATCACTAATGCTTATGGAAGTATAGCTGAATAAGTAAACAATATGTGATATGTATTCGCGTTGGAGTTGAATTCTCTAGTCTCTACAACCCCCCGGCCTCTTGAATGAAATAATGTCGGTATATTAATCCAACAACTGAATTGTGAGAGAAAATCCAAGTCCACTGGTATTCACATGCCATAATATAATGACTCTTGGAATGTTTCCCATTTTTAGAATCTATGTTTGCACATGATTTCCTCTAATTTTCCCTTTTATATCTTATGTTGCTCCTAGATTCATCTCTTGTCGAAAATCCGTCATCAAAATCTCGTGTCTTTGGAAGGATTCTGTCACGAAGCAAAGCATCAGATATTGGTTTATGAATACTTGCCTGGTGGATCCCTAGCTGATCACCTATATGGTACTGTATTCTCGAACACAAATACTTGGTAGTTTATAATAATACCCTTTTGCTTGAGTAGAGTTTTCTGTTTAATAATGACCTTTTATTCTCTTTTGTATAGGTGCAAACAGCCATAAAATTCCCTTAAGCTGGATTCGAAGGTTGAAAATCGCTGTCGATGCAGCAAAAGGTACCGCTTTAAGTGTCTGTTTTGATTGGTTTATTTAAGCCTATCTACTGGTATAAACTACGTCTTAAGCTCACTCTCCATTTTGTCAAGGATTGGATTATTTGCATAATGGAAGTGAACCAAGAATCATACACCGCGATGTCAAGTGTAGTAACATCCTCTTGGACATGGATTTGAATGCCAAGGTCTGTGATTTTGGCCTCTCTAAGCAGGTAACCAAAGCAG
>Ga0099826_10003537_pt1 | contig 10642 bp, 2 predicted proteins | sample Mtrugardesep15_FD_76830 | JGI IMG/M metagenome (GOLD analysis project Ga0099826, IMG submission 76830) | Root nodule microbial communities of legume samples collected from California, USA - M. trunc garden sep15 | ecosystem: Host-associated > Plants > Roots > Nodule | place: USA: California...
ATTTTATTTATTTAAATTAAATAATATATATGTATTTAGTATTGATCTGCATATATATTCAACTATTCAATTATGTCCATTTATTTGTATTTAGCTATGTCAATTTTAGTAATTATACATTCAAAAATAATTTTGATCAAAACTATTCAAACAACATCCATTCCGTTTAAGCAATTCTACATTACTGTATTCAAACATAAATCAATTATATCAAAATCAATTATTTCATAATCAATTTTATCAGAATCAATTATTTTAGAATCAATTATATCCAAAGTTAAATCAAACACACACATATTCTTTGTTTGTCAAAGAAAAAAAAATTCATATGTTCTTCTTCCTACTTTTAGTACATTTTTGTTATATTCTCGGAAAGTTAGTTTTTGAAAAGGAGGGTGATGGTAGTGAGGTTGAAGATTAAGTGGAAGATATACAATGTGGGTAGACCATAATAACTCTTCCATGATGGGAAAAACTAGCCTTTTCCAGGCTAAACGACACCAATTAATTATTAAGTATGATGATATTTTTAGTTTTGTTTTTTCTTCTTTCTATTTTTTAATATTTATGTTTACTTTGAACACTAATTTTTAATATTTTCGATAGTGGTTCTCTTGATATATGCTATAGCATTTTAGAGGGTCGGTGCTACGCAACACTATCTAAGATTAACAACATAGGTTGTGACATGTTGCGAAGTGGACGTCGGTGATGGTGGAGAGAGATACCAGGCGAGAGAACGGAGAAAGTGTGGCGAAAGAGCAAGGTTAACTATAGCTAGAGTGGTTGATTTTGCCCATACACATTTTATCTATCTTCGTTTTAACTCACTTTGGCAGTGGGTGACCGCACAAACAAACACACATTTAATAAGTTTTTGCAATTTAATTCCACCAGTGAGGCTAGATAACACAATTCGACACATCTACCCTATAGCTAATTTTAGGCAGCAATTGTCTTGGGGGCCATGAGGCCATTGCTGTTTGATATTACGTACAGCTATGTTCACGAGTGCTAGTTAGAAGTAATAATACTAATAGTGAAGGGGTGGTATTTATGATGGGAGAACTCTTTAATTTGTCCATGATGAGAAAAACTCTAATCCACCATTGATATATTATTAAAATATTTTATGGTCATGATTGAAGAATGGGTACCTTTTGAATCAAACTTTGTGTTTATTTATACGGTCAAATATATCTAAAGGTCCTTTAAGTTTTTTATTTTTCTCAAAGTGGTCCTTTAAGTTTTAAAAGTTCCAAACAAGTCCTTTTAGTTTTTGAATCGTTTCAAACAAGTCCTATTGTAGATAACATAGTTGATAATTGCTTCCTTGAACTCATCTTTGGTACCAAATCTGGCCCTAACACCGACTTCAAATTAGGCATCTTTTTAGGCATGACAAATGATGAATAATACCCTTTGTTGCTATCATCTGAATCATCACCATCATCCTTTAAAAGGACTTGTTTGAAACGATTCAAAAATTAAAAGGACTTGTTTCAGACTTTTGAAACTTAAAAGATCACTTTAAAAAAAACGAAAAAGTTAAAGGACGTTTAAATACATTTATTTATACACTTGTCCCTACAATTTAGACAATTTTATTTTGTGCCAAATATACTTGTGATAAAATGGCCAGCATATGTACATTACGATTTCAACATTTCTCTCGAAAAGATATATCTTATAAATATGATTGAATTTTTCCACATACCTATTTTATAAAAGAAAATGCCTAATCCATAAAATAAAATAAAATAAAAAAGCCTAAGAATATATGATTGCGTTTTTTCGGATGCCCTGCCCATATCTAGTCTAAACCAATAACAAATGAGTTTTATCGATCTAAATTTAATAATTAGTTTTGTAGAAAAAAATTTAATAGTGTTAGTAAATAATTAAGTAACCACAAAATTTTAGTAGATTAATAATTCATAATACAGTATCTAAAATTTCAATACGAAGTGACAAATTGATTTGCAATATTTCCTTTTCATAGTTTTTCACCATGCAATAGTTATATTTGAGGCACATTAGATAATTCTTCAACTTAATATTTAAAAATTGGTTCACTATATTGTTCGAATCTAGTCCATTCATTAGAATCAATTGTTGTTTTTTTAACAAACAAATGTTAATAACTAGTTTGTTAGATTACTTTTTTATTCGGGTTTGAGCTCGTGACTTCAAACTCAATTTTAGGTCAAACTAATTGAGATCTATTTTAACATTGAAAAAAATTACTCAATTCACTTTTTTTTTGGTGATACTCAATTCACTTTTAAAGTAACTTAATATTTAGCCTTCAAAAAATAAAGTAACGTAATATTTAAAGAAGGTTTTTTTTTGCTAAAAAGAATATTTAGAGAAGGTTTTGCATATATTTAATTAAATAATGAACTTTTTTAAACGTGTATATGTTTATTTAAAAAAGTTTAAGCGCAATTCATATTTTGTTTTTGAAAGGAGTTTAAGCGCAATTCATATTTAATACAATAATTAGATAATACATTCATATTTAGTTTTGTGGTACAAGTGTAAAAATGAAAAAACTGGCAGTACCGGCTATGACAAGTCAATGCGGCTTCTCCCATCATATGAAAATTAACAAGCCTTCCCACCATAACCTGCACCTAGAGAAGTACCTAAAACTGAAAAGCTTCTGACTTTATGTTCTCTTGTTAGGGGTTACTCCTCCCGCAAGGCAAGGGATATACACTCCAAAATTGCTATATTGCATTCAGATTTTGGGAGGTTCTTGCAAGAAGATGGGGTTGGAAAAAATGTTGTTAACGAATCTTGAACATAGTGTTGGTTGACTCATTGTATGGTAAGATGAATGGTACGTACGGAAAGTGATAATAAGATCATAGTGGTGGGGTATTAACGTTTTACGTTAGATTCATGTTTTCTCATTCTATATGAAACAATAATTCATGACACCCCATAACAAATCGTAGTTGTTTGGTCCAATTTTCGCAAGCTATTCAATACCCTTTGGTCTCCACACCTTAAATTACAATCATTATTTTCTTTTTTGACAATCAAATTACAATGATAGTAGTATAATAATAGTTGGCAAAAAAATGCTGTAAATGGCTACTCGTTGTTATCTGAGGGATGACATTCGTGTGCAAATCATTTAAGCTGTGCTGATAAATTATTTTAATATGAAGAGACAATTGAATCTAACCGTGACTAAAATGTATGGAAGTGGAATATATCTATTTTACCTTTGATGTGCTTTCGGTGAAAAGGAAATGTACATTAAACAATAGAAAATTATGTTTGAGCTTGGAGATCGATGGTGTATGATATACGGTTCTCAGAGGAAAAAGTTTGTGATAATCTAGAGTTTGTTTGAAAGGTAAATAAAATTTAATCATAAATTGTTGTACTTGAGAATTAGACTAAAATACTTTTGAATAAATTGTCTATGACTTATTAATCATTTGAGTTCAATTGCTTGGTTTGATAGTGTTTGATATAAGGCAATAGCTTGCAATTCTAGAAGCACTATTTAATTTTGGGAGACCATCACCCTCAAGCTCGTCTTTATTATGGCGTACATAGAAGTTAGAACAACCGTTGGAATACTAAGTTGAGAGAATGACCCGGATCTAATGAATTCATAAGTGAATGACTCTTCTTAAGCAATCTTTTTAATCAACTAAGCAATCTTTTATGCTTTCGTAACTGATGTGTTAACTGTTAAATAGTTATTATCTTATCTTTTTTTAAGCCTATTAGCTTATCCTTTATTGCACTGTGTAAATGTTTTATTGACATCTTTTTCTCCATACACATAATGTACCACCTTTACGTGAGAGTGTGTGAGAAAAAAAAAATTTGAGTTTTTCTTTTTTAAATAAGTAAGATCATAGGTAAATTCCATTATGTAAGCTGGCCGGGTGTTATAAATCAAAGACTATTCTGAAACTAGCCCAGATTCATATTCATCAGATAGGGATAGACGAAAACAATGTCAGGAGAACGTAAGATGATACGTTAGATAATTTTGTGGGAGTGTTGAATCTGATTTTTAATTTAATTGAACTTTCTAGTCGGTCAATAATGCTTCATCAAAGAAAAGGAAGGCAAAAGCAACAATCCAATCATAAACATTTCCATTTAATCGAATGAGTGGACTTGATTGTCCGAAACATTTGTTTTTTTTTCTTTCTTCTATTACCTTCGTTACAAAATAATCCAATGTCCATCAATCCACATCTATCTATCTATACAAAAGCAAATTGGGTTCAGTCAAGAATAACTACTACATTATTGATGTATTCAGAGCATCTTGATCTCACGTAGCTCCACCATGTAATAAAGCTTTTTTTTTTTCATTGGAGAAGTATTATTTGTCATCACAAGTTCCATAAAATTATGTCTTCAATTCTTCAATTTGTTTACGTATATAAAATTATATGGTTTTAAAATCTCCAAATTTTTACTCAACGATAATGATCCAATCACTTTATATAGGATTATAAAGTTAAGTAATATCGACAAATAAAGTTAAAAGGCCCTGACCATAGATTTAAAATTGAACATTAAAATCAAGCAATAGAAAATTGGAATTAATTTAAGAGTTTTTTATTGGCAAAAATTAATTTAAGACTTTAAAGAAGTACACTAACATCCAATGAGAGTTTAATATTCTGCCACATCATATAACTTGTTTAAGTTTATCTTCGAAATAGTTTATATAAATTAAGTAGCAAAATGATGGAGTTCTTTTAGTAAAACAAATTTACAATGACGATGCACACATCTTAAACTTTTATTTTAAATACTTAATCTAAAATAATATCCTAATATAAATTTGAGGCTTTTTCTAATACACAAGTAAACTATTGTTTTTCTTTTTTTAATCAATGGGTATAAATAAGAAGACGAGGCAGAGAAGAAAACTGGTCTAAAGATACCCTTGGATGTATCAGCTAAGCAGATATTAGCAAATAATAAAGGGGACAAAAATAATAAAAAAAACTTTAATCTCATTATTAAGAACAACCCTAAATTTGGCATATCAATCGACGAAAGAGTTTCCTTCCCATTATGTATGAACAAGAACAATGTTTCAGTCCTTAGTCAGCATGGTTCTAATATAATAAACAATCATAATATATGTGGAACTCTTTCTTTGATAAATTTATTGCGGAACGAAAATCTGATTTTACAAATTGTATTTTTGGAATCATAAGTGTAAACTAGATCGAGAGCCCGAAGTTCAACATTTATATTTGACGTAAAACCGCCTCTTTTGTAAAAGCCAAAAATCCAACCCCTTGACAAATTTTTAAGAAGACTGCCATAACTAAAACGACCAATGTTATCAATAGAGCTCCCATCTACAGTCTCATGTGGGTGTTTATAAGAAACTAGTCAGGAAACCTTGTCAATACTAGAGTCATAAAACACTTTGGATGCAAGCTTGACAAAAGATTTAATTTGATTAGGAATTTTTAAAAGAGTAAAATAGAGGTCTTGCACCATGCGTAAATATATTTTTCATTATAAATTAATAAATCATATTATATTATATTTGATTTAATGATGAAACTAATCATATTATATTATATTTTTAAAAGAGTAAAATAGAGGCCTTGCATTATCTTAAATTCGAATTACCAACTCTTGTAAAGTTAAAAACACCTGAGTTATTTTGCTACTTAGTACTTAATACTGCACCGAACCCCACTGGTAGATTTGTTGTGCTGGAACAGCATGGCATATGGTTAGGAAGAAGATCCATAAAAAAAACATGGAGACAAGACTGTCATGAGTGAGAGCCAAATCCAACAACTTAACTTAAGACCATGTCTAGTTCGCCGAAGATGCACCTGTCTCATCACCTTATAGTTATACTATGATTCATATATTGATTTTTTCTATAGTACCTGTAGATATTTTGTTATTTGAATTTTACTTAACACACAATTGTTTTATAGTAAAAAATAATAATAGCAACCTTTAAATAGCAATATACAAGTATTATTATAATAGAGAGAAATATATAATAATTGAGAGCACCCCACCCATCCGTGCAATGCAAAGATGAAAATAAAATAAAAAAAGTCCACAGCAAAAAAACAAAATTTAGAAAAAGCATTTTGCAGAAAGCAAGCAAGGTCTCGAAACCAAACACACCATATCTCTCTCCAAACCCAAAACTCTTCATTTTATGCAACAAGTGAGTTCAGAAACCAACCAAAAAAGATGAAGCTATCAACAACAAAAAGCATTTCAAGTCCAGCACGTACAGACAAATTTCCACCACCATTAATGAGATTCTTAAGAACCAATGCAGGAAGTAGAAGTAGTAGAAGGTCAAGGTCAAGCCCCATGTTCGTTCTTCGCAACAAAAAAACCATTGAAACTACACAAGAACCTTCTTCTCCTAAAGTCACTTGCATGGGTCAAGTTAGAGCCAAACGTAGCTCATCAAAATCAAAAACCAAACAAAAACAATCCTCCACCACTCCGACTCACCACTGGTGGATTAAAAAGCCCAACCCATGCCGTTGTCGTCCCGTTTGGCCCAAATGGGCTTTCTTCCGTAGAAAAAAACCAACTAAACCTAAACAAGATTCAGTTAAATCAGAGTCTAACAGAAACAGTAATTTCACCCTAGAAGATGAACATAGAGTTAGTGTTAGTGTTGAATCTGTTGATAATGCTATTGCTTCTACTCCTCCCAAAAACGCTTTGTTATTAACAAGGTGTAGATCCGCTCCATACAGATCTTCATCTCTTGCAAGCAAGTTTTGGAGTTCACCTTTGAGAAACGAAGAAGAAACAGAGTCTACTTCCATTGAAGATAACGAGGAATCAAGTTCTCAATCGCAGAAGAGAGAATCGGTTTCTGATAAAGAAGATTCCATAGGTGAAAGAATTGGTTTGATTAAGGATTTGGAGAATGTTGAAGAGTTGTTGTTGAAGGGAAGGGTAAAAAAGGAAGAAGAAGAAGAAGAAGAAGATTCTGCGGTGGCGCGTCCTGTTGTACTGACTCGGTGTAAATCGGAACCGGCGAGAGTAAGTTACAGAATTGACCCTGAAGTAAATAGTAATTTGTGGAAAAAGACTAGGCTGGGTTTTGCTGTTACTTCTTCTCCTCTCCACATACTTTCTGATTAATTCATTAACTAATTAATTTCCATTATTACATTATTTTATCTGTTTTATTCTTTGTTTAGTTTCTGTTAATGGTTACTGGGTTGAATTGAATATAGTTCTGAAAATCAGTTCAATTTAATAATAGTAAACTGTGATTTTTTTTATTTTTTTTGCTTGATATAAGTGTTTGCTTTATACACCTGAAGCTGTGCAATTTCATTTAGTACTTTTATGTCTTCTGGTAACGTAAAAAGATTGTGTAGTACGTTTAAAAAAAGTAGGAGCAGACAATTATTCACAACTTTACATTTAACATTTTAGATATGTTTAGAAAAAAAAATTGACATATTAAATTTAAATAAACAAATATAAATCATCATGTTACAGTACTGGCATTTGACGTCTTGTGGTTGGGAAAAATACTTGGATGATATTGAGTTCTAGAGACATTGATACATTGATGACATAGATTTATTTTCATAAGGGAATGATTGGTTAAGCGATGATATTGGACCTGCTGTTTTCCAAATTTTTGACAAATATTTGATAAATTATTTGCAAATTCAAATTTTTACCGAGAAAAGCAGTACCAGTAATTTCAAGATATTTCCTTGTGAATTTATGTAAAGACATTGAATTTGAATTATAGAGGTTGATGTTTGAATTTCAAATTTCCCTTTAAACTTATTTTCATGGACAATTTATTCTTACAAAGAGAATGAGACATTTTTGTTTGGACACAAACATAAATGAACACTATTTGGTCATACAGATATAAAAAAAACTTTTCTTCAAAATACTAAATGATTTTATTATAAATTTCTTTTTTGTTATTAGAAAAAACCTATTAATGTGTGTGTGCCCAACACCATTCATTTATGTTTGTGACTATAATAGACTTTTCTTGTAGAGAAGTTATATTTAGGAATACTTAAATAACAAAGTTTATATTGAATTTATAAAATATTGTTGTTGTGTAGTGTAAGTTAAATGTTTTACATTCAATAGAAAAACTTCCCTTGAACATTTTAGAATTGATAGGATCAATAAATTCAATATCTTAAGTTTTTGGGTTAAAGGTGTAATATTTAACTTACTTATATGACTGCTTTGGATTTAATATTGGTGATCTTCCTGACCAACAATGGTATAAGAGTTGTCGTTCAAATCATTTGTATGATTGTTGTTGGTCTAACGTAGACAATCTCCGAACTCCCTCGTAACCAACAATTTTTAATAAGTTTACTTTCTGCAAAAATATTTTTTTTAATAAATTAATTGTTATTTATTAGTAACTCTTTGCACCCTCAGTGGAACAAGAATTGATTTTTTGAGAATATTATATATACGTGAGAATAAGTTTTTCTTTTTTGCAGAAGCAATGGAATCCTTCGGTGTTCAATGGGAAAGGGTAGCTATAGTTAATGATTTGCCTGTCTTTACGCAAGCCTGAGTTTCTTTTTCCTTGCTTACTTATCTCCTTTTAACAATCGTTAATAACATGCACTTACTAAGATCTGCTGCAATTAACTTTCACATGCTGGTTTTTTGTTTGTTTCCATAAATATCAAACTAATAATTTCATTTGTTTTGATCTTATTCATACTTCACTTTTGATTAAATTAATACAGGAACGCTGTTCAGACTAAGATTTGGAAACTTTCTTTTTTAGAATAATGATTCTCTAACTTCTGATATATTGGGGAAAAAGTAGAGGAGATGTGATAAATAATTCAATGACAAAGAAAAAAGATATATAAAAAGGGAAAAGGAAGTGTAAATATAAAAGAAAATAAGATTGTCTTTTGAAGGCATTAGAGACAGCATAGCACTCGTCCAAATGTAACCTTGGATGCTCTGACTAACTTTCCTACTGAGTGCAAAGTTAATACATCCAAAAATATATTTATGACCATGAGGTCTCATCTCCTTTTTAATACTTGTGTTTCTTTCTTTTGTTCCGTAGCCAATATTTTATTTTTTAGTCATAAAACAAATAATTATTGTTATGCACAGAGAAACTACAACATTATAAAGTAAATAACAGGGGGCTTCTATGCTACTTCACTAATTAGAGTGTGATTTTTATTATTTGTTAGTAAAGCAATTTTTAGATCTATTTGTATATCATATTAAGTTTTCTAATAAAAATGTGTAGCCATTACAGTATAAATTGCATAAATACCATAATCTAAAATGTGAGCATACAATTTTTTGTTGTATGGCCTTTTGTCATTCCAAACTGGCTGTAAGTTTTACAAAATATTCATACCACTTGCTACTTGGTTTCATTTTTGTTATGTTCTCGAACAAAATCGATCGATTTAACTTGAAGTTATAATTATAGTTTTTAACTTCTACCGTTGATTTTAGTCTTGAATTTTATGTTCAATCAAATTTTACGTGAATATATTAAAATATAAATCATTTGATATTCAATTCACTTTTAGTCGAAATCAACTCTACAAAATCAATTCATTCTAAGATCAATTTGTATCAATATAGACCCAAATTTCAAAGGGATATGAATTTGTTAGTCTAGTAATTTTGTTAGAGCGAAAACCCGGACTCTTCCAAATATAATTGAAGACATTTGTCTCTATCGAACCTAGATTTATCACACTCATCAACTCCTTATAAATGAAGGAATAAGCGGATTTAACCGTAAAATTTCTGCCGAGGACCACCTTTCTTCTACTGCCTTGTGAAACGAATCTAAAATGTATTCCAGGACCATATTCATAGCAAGAGAATTTAGAACCTAGGATTGACCTGAACTTTAGGCACAAACTTAAATATTACCTTCTCCTCGAGTGATATATATTCCACCCAGTTCATGTAAGTAAAATCCATGTGCGTCAGTAATCAGTTGCATTCATGAATCGTTGAATTTTCCGTTTCTTAAGTGGCATGTGATACTGTTGAATTGCATTTATAATTAGATGAAGTGACAGCAAAGTTGATAATTACTGGTACTTGTTGATAATAGGTGGTCTATTTATGCCCATGCATTGGTAATTAATTTACCCTCTCCATTTTAAAATGAGTTTCGTTTTAACTAATTGTACACATATTAAAGAAATGAATAAAGTAGTTAAATGTCATAGCAATTTTACTAAAATAACCTTACTTTATAAGAAAAAGACAAACTTAAAGTTGCATTGAAAATTGTGTGAGAGAGAAAAGTTGGAGTATTTATTGAGGATAATGTTGAAAGAAAAAATTAAAGTTCTATTAGAAATGTATAGTGACATTCATTTTTTTTTTAAAAAATTGTTAAAACGACACTCATTTTAAAACGGAAAAAATACTACATTAAGTTTCATTCATTTGATGGACCACTGAACGGAATATTTTAACCTTTTTTATTGACATGGACGGAATATTTGAACCTGACGAAGGTATTTTTAAACTTGCTATTGACTTACTTTATATCCCATTGAATGAGGTATTACACCAAACGGGAAAATTGAATGTTATGAGGAGGAAGAAATAAATATTCCGTACGAATTAGCAA
>Ga0099826_10003538_pt1 | contig 10642 bp, 8 predicted proteins | sample Mtrugardesep15_FD_76830 | JGI IMG/M metagenome (GOLD analysis project Ga0099826, IMG submission 76830) | Root nodule microbial communities of legume samples collected from California, USA - M. trunc garden sep15 | ecosystem: Host-associated > Plants > Roots > Nodule | place: USA: California...
ACTCTTACGTTGAGAAATGGGTGAAAATTAACTGGCATTAAGGTATAGTGGTCTTTTACTAGCGTGAGAGAGCAATTTGGTATGTGAGAAAAGCAATTGTGCTATCAAATAGGACTCTAAACCTAAAGCCCAAACCACATCCTTTTGAAGAAGCAATTTTCATCATTCACAAAAAAAAAATAAAAAAATAAAAAAGCAAAACCCATTTTTGCCATTTAAAACCCTAATTCAACGAAACTCAGCAGCTTCATACAAAGCTGGTTTCGCAAATTGAAATCGCAAACCTGAACAAAGAGAACGAAGCAAGAAACGGCGGCAACACCAGAATCGCAAATCGCAAGCAGGAAGAGAAGTAAGTAAAAGAGATAAGATTCAGATTCCTTCTTCTCCTGTTCAAATTTCTGAATTTTCCTGTGATTTTTGTTCTCGGTCCAAAAACGCTGCTGATACCGTTTTGTAACGGCCTCAATCCCGGTACCGGTCCGTTTTTTGAAACCTTGGTCATAACCTGTTTTCAGCTGATGTAGCTTATGAAAACAGCTTATAACTTATATCAAAACAATCTGACTTTACTTTATTCTTTGTTATAGAAATAGGTTATGGGCCTGTTTGGATTGACTTATTTTTGAGCATATGCTAAACAACTTATACGAATAAATAAGCTTTTCAAAATAATTTATGAAAAAACAGCTTATGAAGATACAATCTTCGTTAATGAGAAGGTATGAATTAGCATACAATCTTATTTATTTGCTTAAGCTAAAAAATAAGCCAAACCAAACAGACCCTATTTACATAAGAAAAGTTGTTTTTCCAAACAGGACCTAAGTTAATTATATTGAAATAAAAAAATATTGATTTCAGTTAGTGTTGTATTTCTGTATGTAAATCATCTGCATTTTTTTCTCTCCTGATGCGTACCTATGTTTTTTAATTTTGCTTCTTTATACTTTCTCACAATGGAATACTATTTTCTGTTCCTTATCATGTCAGGTGTATTAGAGATGGCACAAGAAGCCGGTATGTTCATGGTTCACCAAACAATTGGCAGTGTTTTGTGTTGCAAATGTGGGATTCGTATGCAACCAAATGCAGCCAATATGTGTGTGAAGTGTTTGCGCTCAGAAGTTGATATCACGGAAGGGTTACTGAAGCGTCTGGTGCTTGTTCATTGCCCTGAGTGTGAAAGTTACTTGCAGCCACCGAGAACTTGGGTCAAATTACAATTAGAATCAAAGGAGCTGCTGACATTTTGCTTGAAAAAATTGCAGAAGAATATGAATATCAATAAGGCAAAGTTGGTAAATGCCGAGTTTATTTGGACGGAGCCACATTCTAAGAGGGTTAAAGTCAAGGTTAGTGTTCAGAAGGAGGTTTATCACGGTGCAATTCTCGAACAATCTTACCCTGTTGAGTATGTTCAACAGGATCACATGTGTGAATCTTGCTCTAGGGTTGCAGCTAACCCTGATCAGTGGATTGCTGCTGTGCAACTCAGGCAACATGTCTCTCATAGGCGTACTTTTTACTATTTGGAGCAGCTAATTCTAAGGCATGGTGCTGCTGCTCGTGCTATCAGAATCAAACAGATGGATCATGGTATTGACTTCTATTTCTCGAATCGAAGTCATGGTATCAAGTTTGTTGAATTTGTAGGGAAAGTAGCCCCCGTTAAGAGTCGCAGTGATAAGCAACTTGTTTCTCATGATTCAAAAAGTAATAACTACAATTATAAGTACACATTTTCTGTGGAAATCAGCCCCATTTGTCGTGAGGATTTAATTTGTTTGCCTCCTAAAGCTGCTGCAATTTTGGGAAATATTGGTCCTATTGTGATTTGCACGAAGGTTACTAACAGCATTGCTTTGCTTGATCCACTTACCTTGAAGTCTGGTTTCTTGGATGCTGAGCAGTATTGGAGGACATCCTTCAAGTCTTTACTTACTAGCAGACAGTTGGTGGAGTATATAGTGTTGGATGTGGAAGTTGTTTCATCTGAGGTTAATGTCGGTGGCACGAAATATGTTTTAGCTGATGCTCAAGTGGCTCGTGTGTCTGATTTTGGGAAGAATGACACAATGTTTTCTATCAGAACTCATTTGGGCCATCTTTTAAAGCCTGGCGACACTGCTCTTGGTTATGATTTGTATGCTGCTAATAGTAATGACATGGAATTGGACAGGTACAAAGGAAATATTCCTGAAGTGGTTTTGATAAAGAAGAGCTATGAAGAGAAACGCCAGAAGAGACGTAATAAGCCTCGTTCATTTAAGCTTAAACCACTTCCCATGGAGGTTGATGATAAGATTAAAGTTAATGAAGACAAGAGAAGTGCAGAATATGAACTTTTCTTAGAAGAGCTAGAAGAAAACCCTGAATTGCGGTTCAACATATCATTATACCAAAATAAAGACTATCAGCCATCAGAGGTGGCATCTGTAACTGATGGTGATGGTGAAGAGGTACCTTCTGTTCCATGGGATGAGTTGCTGACTGGGCTTGAAGATCTTGACCTGGGTGAGGGTGACGATGGCGAGGATAACATGGCAGAATAAGCATAAGTCACTTCTATCCTGAAATAGAAATTTATATGTTGAATCTTAGTTTTGTTGATGCAAGGGTACTCTCTTTTTGTTTGTGCTGTTTTAATTTTCAATCTCTGGTTATGTTTTTATTCTGCAAGAATGATATGTGGTTGTTATTCAGATATAGTAATAATACATACTATTATTTTGGGTTTGCTGTTAACTCTCTTTTATCAATATTCCATAGTAAACCAATGATGTTCTTGATGTTGAGTTTGTTTCATTCTCCAACCATTCTAGTTTCAAGGTCACTACTAGTCATGGTAAGGGAAACTATAATTGTCAGGGAAGAACACAGACAGCAAACTTGTTCGAATCATAGTTTTCCTTCAAGCTAGCTTTCCCTGGATTTTATTTTTATTCTTTCTCTATTTAAGTTCTTTTTTGGTCCTTTTTAGCATTCTTTTAAATTACTTTTTGTCTAAATAACATCGTAGCTTTAAATCAGTGAAAGATTACTTGTTTGCTCTGGTTGTGTTTATAAGGTGTACTTGTTTTTTAGTATTTAGTTTTGAATAATTTATGCTGGAGGATTACCTCGATATTGTTTAGCCTGATCGCTAATCGATTAATTTTTTAACTCTTTGCGCAACCATTTTTGGCATGCAATTTTTAATTCAAGTTGTGCTGTCTGCATCAAGTTACATCTAGAATCCAGTTTATGATTCTTTTTCATTACGTTGCAAAAAATAGATAATAAACAGAGAAAACAAGATACTACCATTTGTTTAATACAAAAATGTTAATGCATCATCAATTTTGTAGAAGTTAATGCATGGATTCTCTTGGTGTACCAATTATCTCTCTTTATCCTTTAAACCCTTCTCTTCAATCCTCTGTTTTCAAACAGTATCCAGCTCTCATTTCCAAGTTTCAAATGATTGCATACACGATGTACAAATTATGTGTATGATACCTTTGAGGTTTCTGTTAGTTACAATGGATTTCTGAGTCTTTTGAGATTCAATTGCTATAATGCTAAATGCATGTCTTAGATATTCACACATCAATATTCATCGGTCATCCTTCAAAAAAATATTCATCAGTCATGAAATGTTTGAACTCATCAATGCACGTGGTTTCAAGCTTGTAACATACTTTACAATTTGTACAAGAAATTAACGTCACACTAAACATTGTTTTGTTTAATCTGGAGAGACTATTTGAGAAAATATATTTATTGTATGATCTTGAAGAGGCTACGTGAGTAAAGAATATTCCGTTCCAGAATATTCATTATATATATACTATTCCGTCCCTAAAATAAATATTTAAGATCTTAATGATTTTTTTTTTTGAATACTTTTAAAAAAGATTTATTTAAAAAACAACCCTCAAATATAAGTTTCATGTTAAATTAGTTAACTATTTAACAATGCTTTTTAAAAAATTTCTCCAACCACACAATTTGTTGGTAGTGGTTTAATGAGTAGGACCTATCCATCCTATCCACACAAATAAGAACAATATGCATGGTTCTTGCTCGCTAGCTAGTTTTTTTTGCAATATCTTACTACCCATAAAATGACTGAGAAAGATACAGTGCGTTTCGGCATCCTAGGCTGCGCCACCATCGCCAGAAAACTAGCCAGAGCCATTACTCTCACTCCCAATGCCACCATCTCCGCCATAGGAAGCCGCTCCATATCCAAGGCATCAAAATTTGCAGTCGAAAACAGTTTACCAGCAAGCGTAAGAATCTACGGTAGCTACGATGAGGTTGTGGAGGATTCAGGTGTGGATGCAGTGTACATTCCTCTCCCGACGAGTCTGCACGTGAGGTGGGCGGTTGCTGCCGCGAGTAAGAAGAAGCATGTGTTGGTGGAGAAACCTGTGGCGCTGAATGTGGCGGAGCTTGATTTGATCTTGGAAGCTTGTGAGGTCAATGGTGTGCAATTTATGGATGGGACTATGTGGTTGCATCATCCTAGGACTCTGAACATGGAACACTTGCTTGATCTTTCTAATTCCGATGGTATTGGACCCGTTCAATTTGTAAGTAGGCCACTATTTCATTAGATCTTATATATTTTTTAAATTCTAAGTATAATTAAAATAATTTCAAATTAACTAAGAGTTGGAGTGATAATAATATCATAAGTTTAATTAACTATTAGACTTACAAAAACAACAACTAATATAAAATTAAGTACATAGTCTAAAAAATAATTTATAGCTAACAACTAGCATTGAGGTCTAGCGCAAGTGGTTGATGCGCAATGTGTATGAGTGTCATAAATTTCGAGCTATTGAGTTTGATTCTACTAAAAAAAGTAATTTATACTTCAATATTAGTTTATGTGCTAGATTTCGTCTATAATGTTTAAACATTTTCTTTGCACAACGTTGTGTTTTGAAGATCCATAGCACATCAACAATGCCAACTACTCAAGAATTCTTGGAGAATAACATTAGAGTAAAGCCAGAGTTGGATGCTCTTGGTGCACTTGGTGACTTAGCATGGTACTGCATTGGTGCATCCTTATGGGCTACGGGCTATAAACTGCCAACCACCGTCTCCGCGCTTCCCGATGTCACCCGAAACACGGCCGGAGTCATATTGTCAATCACAGCTTCTTTGCAATGGGACCAACCAAATCAAATAGTTGCAAATATTCACTGCTCATTTCTTTCTCACACGTCCATGGACTTATCTATAAGTGGTTCCAATGGGTCTATGCATCTTAAGGACTTCATAATCCCATACAAGGAGACTAGTGCTTCATTTGACTTCACATTTGGTGCAAAATTTGTTGATCTTCACATTGGGTGGAATGTGAGACCAGAGGAAGTTCATGTTGCCAACAAGCTCCCTCAAGAAGCTTTGATGGTACAAGAGTTTGCTAGGCTTGTTGCAAGCATTAGAGATTGTAGGTCTCAGCCTTCTACAAAATGGCCAGAAATTAGTAGAAAGACTCAATTGATAGTTGATGCTGTGAAAAAGTCTTTAGAGCTTGGCTGCAAACCTGTTTCCTTATAGCTAGGTAGTTTACAAAATCATGCACAATATACAGATATGTATCCGGATAAAATTTGATAAAATATAATAAGTGCGTGTTTGGATCCGTAGTTAGTTTGACAAAATCATGGCGAGCCGTGATTTTGTAATGTGTAATTTTTGGCAAAATCAGGGCGAGTCCTTGTGATTCGGCCAAAATAACTCGCATGCAATTCAAACACGCGGATGCATTGAGGGAAAGATTTGATGTCCTTTTTAGGATAAGATGGACAAAACTTCTAGTGAATGATTAGATATGGCAGTAGAACCATTCAATAACTACATTATGATATTTTCAAATATTCTTATTTTCTGTGTAGAAGACAACAATAGATACTTCAATACAAAATAACTTACAAACAACAATTATGTCCATTTGGTTGCAACTTGCACAGGTTCTAGATCTTAGGTGTAGCACCACTTAATGTACTGGTATGGTATATACTGACATTTCTATTAGAATGATGATACAAACGGCAGTAATAATTCCCGTTGTTGAGCACTCAAAGACATTAAAATTTTCTCAAATGCACTAGGAGGAATGGTCTTCCCAAGCTGTCTCAGCAAATTATTCATCTGGTTGATTGTTTGTGCTGTAGCCAATTTGTCACCCTTCTCAATAACCTGAAGAAAAAAATGTTAGCATATATAGTTACCAATATTCATTATAATTAATAAAATTTTATCATAAGAAATCAGCACAAAAGATGAAGAAATAACTCAGACAAATAGGGTTATGCTGGTGAATAACTCACTTCAAGTAACACTGCAATAATCTTAACAAGATTTTGATTACCAGCTCCTAAAAGATGCCTATCTAATCTGAAAAGCAAATAAAGCATTTCGGTTAATACGCCTGCATGTTATGCTGAAAACTTGATAATTCAAAAAGATTCTTTTGAACTTTCTTACCTTGCAACCATCGAACAGAACTGTTCATGCATAATTTTTGCTTCAACCAAATCTTCTTTAAGTGGCAAGAAACTTAACCAAGCAGGAACAAACTGCAAGAACGAAACGAGTAAACAAAATTTCATGATTTTGCAACTGTTGTTACCAATTGAAATATTGAATATACAACTTGATGAAATTTAGATATAGACACTAAAATTAGTTGTTGACAATAGTAGTCAATAAAATTAGTAGTAAGCAAGATGGGAAATCCATGGTTTTAAATTGCGGTCTGCAATCATAATCGCAGCCTCAATATCAAAGATTTTGAGGTCTACGGTATCAACAATGCACAATGCAACCACAGTTTCGACCACATAGAGCCACATTATTCCGCCTTTTGTCCACAATATAAAGTGTAGAATTACTGCAACCACGTTTTAAAACCATGGAGAAATATCTATATAGTATAATCGGATGATGATCCATACACCAATAGACATTAGATGGGTAATGTTACCATAGAGCCATCAATGCAATCACGATGGAATTCGCAAATTCTTCCTATAGCAGAAACTGCAATATCACATGCTTTTGCATTCTCTGATCGGTTCGGATCTTTGATTAAAATATTGAGTTCTGACAATATCACTGAAAACCACAATAAAAACAAAATTTTAGTCCTCTTAAAAACAAAAAAAAAACAAAATTTTAGTTGTGAAACTATTCACTATTGATAATACAATGGAATAATTACAGAGCAAACAACATACTATTGATAAAAGGCTTAAAAGTTGGTGTCCCAAACTCAGCACAAATTCGAATTCCCCTTGCTGCTTCCTGAAAAAGGGGTAAAATCATTAAATAATGATATACAATAACTGTATTAAGAATATAACCGACGTCGCAAAAAGTTAAGAAACCTCTTTGATTTCAGAATCTTTGTCACTGCATGCTTCCACTAAGTTTGGAAGATAAATTGCAAAATACCTACCAAAAAACAAATAGAAACTTTTAATTTATTATCATAAATTAATATGACATTGGTGGTAAACATATTTTTGAAGATACAAGAAGAGGAAGATACTTGTGAGCTACTTGATTGCAACGTTGAGCAACGATGTTAAAAGCTAACAAACCAATCCTTCTTTGCTTAGCACTTCCTTTATCCTGAAACCAGAAATCAGAAAAATATTATGAGTCATAATGGCAAGTTCAAATCAAAACCTTACAAAGAAAGTGGAAAATGAAGCTAATGCAGCCGCAATTGCGATAGTGCTGTCATTAAAGAGACATGTAAAACTGTTATACAGGGGCCGCAATTGCAGATTGTTGACTGCAATTAATAATGACAGTATTCCTATGGATAATGAAATCAAATGTGATAACTTTTCCACGGATAATGAAATCGAATATATTATAAGAGAATCATTTTACCTTAATCATTGATAACAATTTCTTCATTACAATATCCGCATTCTCGTATAGTGCTAAGCTATCAGGAAGAGTGTTCTTTAGAAAGAACAACATTGCGGAGGCAGCTTGTTCCTACAAAAGCAACATACAATTTTCAAATTTAAAGACATTAAAAGTGTGCTAAAGAAGACATACAGTGTTGATAATAACATGAATATTGTGCTTCCATGAGAGCGAATTGTAAAGAACGAAGAAGTTGTAGGAATGGAAATAAGTAAACACATCTAGACATTGTTCATGCTTTCAAGTTCAAATAGATGTTTTCAAAAAATGGCTATAGTGTAGCGGAATTTAAACAAATCGCTATTGTTCTACAATGCAATACGTTATTTAGTACAAAATATTGTCAAAACGTGGTCGCAGCTATAGCACTATTGTGTAATAGAATCTAAACACACCGTTATTTTTCACTATCTGCGATTGACAACATTCAAGATTAAGAAAACGACAAAGTAACCAAAGCAAATATATAGGTTCGAGTTGAAGAAACTATGCATGGACTATATGGAAGTTCTAGATTAATGAAAAAACAAGTTTTGCATGAAATTAATCGGTGAACATATACATACCTTCACTTTATTGTCCTCATCACTGCCAAGTGCAATGAAAAAGGCATGCATAAACCTATGATGGTAAAGAAGTTGAGCCGCTTGGACAAAGTTTATAGGCATCTCCATCAAAGTAAAAGCAGCCAACCGAACTTGAACATGAGAGTCTTGGAATAACTTCAAAGTTTTGGTTACCATTTCCCCTAGAAAGTGATCCATCAATACCTGCACAAATGTATACGGGACACATTGAGGAGAATCACCATCTTCAAATCTAATCAAACCACAAAAATAAAGTAGAATTTCATAAAGGTGCTTTAGAGTCAATAATTTCCCAAGAGTCAAAATACTATTCATCTATCGATGCGACCACAATTTGGTAAATTCCATTATGGTGTTCGTGTCCAATGCTTGTTAAATAGTACCTATACAGCATAGCAGAATTTGAACAAATCACTATTATTTCGCAATACGATATTTAGTACAACAAGTTGTCAAATAGCGGCTATGGCAGCGCTAATTTGATCAAATCACTATTATATGCAATATATGATTGACAACACTAATTGTGTTTTATAAATTTATAAATTATGAAAATGTCTGCACTGAAATGTCTCAACGTAGTGGATGCAACAGTCCTTTTTTTAATATTTTCCTCTTCATATCATAGATTTAGAATGTATTTTAAAGGGTTGAAGATATTTTTAAGGGATAATGAATTGGTAAAGAGATGAAAATGAGATTTCAAAAAGAAAATAAGAGATTTTTAAGATAAGTTATAGATAATAATACGCAAATAAAATATAAATTAACATCATAAAATATCAAGAATTATACAAAAACTATCAAAACTACCTTAACAAACAATCGAAAACGCGGAAAAACCATTGATAGAAAAGACATCATAAAATATAAATTAACATCATAAAATATCAAGGATTATACAAAAACTGTCAAAACTACCTTCACAAACAACCGAAAACGCAGGAAAACCATTCATAAAAAAGATATGGGATCACGACTTGCTCCCCAAAAATCAATTCCAAGATAAACTCTTTATCGAGTTCACAACCTCAACCCCTTTCAACACCTTTGAAGAAAAAATGTAGTTATTACTTCTAGCTTTTCAAATTAGCCACGACATTGAATGCCAAAACCAACAATACGCCTTTTAATCCTTTCCCTTTCTTAGAAGAGTGTGTTTGAATGGAGGATTTATTAAGAGAACGGAGGCGGGAACTTATTTTCTTATTTAAATTAAGAACTCTAAAACATTTAAAAAAAAATCAAGTGTGATAAAATGTTACATGATCATCTATAATATTATTATAAGTTTTATAAAAATCTCAAGAATAGATCAAATTATAAACTTTTTTTTTTACAAGAGAAAAATCAAAATATAAACTTAGTCCTTATATATACCCTAACATATGCTAGTGCAAGAAATTATGTATGTGTCAGGGCAAGAACTAAGCATAAAATGATGTATGTGTTGGTGCAATAACAAGTTAGTAGAATAGTATCAATATCATATGCATGAAATATGTTAATGAAAGAACAAGAGATTATAGTTATGATGAAGTCACCATTTCATCAGAAAACTCTTTGGAAATCTCAGTCAGCAATGTAATTCCTGCATGTCGCATTTTCCAATCAGCTGAATCCAAGTAATATTTAGTCAACAGTTCATGAGCAACAGCCAAAACTTTGTCCCCTCCAAATGCAACACAAAGCTTCTTCAAACACTTGATTCCAAATTCATACACATCATCAACCTTTTCATTTTCACCATCTACACCTTTTCCTTTTTCTTCTCCCGATCCACGACCCCCAGCACCATTTCCGTCCTCTTTAACCGACTGAACCAACGACTTCATCGGAACAATAAATAACCTAACCAGCGTCTCATGAGGCAAAGACATCAGCATCTGTTCACATTCCTTCAACTCAGTCATCGCAAGCACCAATTCAAAAGCCAAACGATGTGTTTCATCGCTAACACCGCTATTCTCTGCGATCTGAAGTGCATCTAAAACCATATCACTCATGTAAGGCTTCAAAAGAAGAGGTTCAGCAGACACAAGCTTAACCAACTCTGCAAAAGCGCTTTTGAAATAGCTTCTTTCATATGCTTGCAAGAGTGA
>Ga0099826_10003539_pt1 | contig 10641 bp, 10 predicted proteins | sample Mtrugardesep15_FD_76830 | JGI IMG/M metagenome (GOLD analysis project Ga0099826, IMG submission 76830) | Root nodule microbial communities of legume samples collected from California, USA - M. trunc garden sep15 | ecosystem: Host-associated > Plants > Roots > Nodule | place: USA: California...
CTACTATCTTCTCAACAATGGCTGTGGCAAAAGATTTTGTAGTTGGAGATGAAAGTGGTTGGACACTTGGGGTTGATTACCAAGCTTGGGCCGCAAACAAGGTCTTTCGTCTCGGGGACACACTCAGTAAGCTCATTCTACTCTTACTCTTTATCTATCTCTAATTTCGTCGCTAAATATTGAGAAACTAAAACAATTACATTTTTTTTATAAGTAAAAGTGTAAGAGTCGAACATAAAATAAGATAATGTCCGAATATAAGTTTAGAAAAGTGACGGCAGACCCACCTTATAAGATGGATTTTTTATATGTAGTGTCTAATTAGGAATATAATTAAATTGTGATAAAATGTTGAATTTAATTACTTGCAGCATTCAAGTATGTTGCTTGGAAGGACAATGTGGTGAGAGTGAATGGAAGTGATTTCCAGAGTTGCTCAGTTCCTTGGGCAGCACCAGTGTTAACAAGTGGACATGATAAAGTTATAATTACAACCTATGGGAGAAGATGGTACATTTCAGGTGTTGCCAATCACTGCCAAAATGGACAAAAGCTTTTCATAAATGTTTTGCCAAAACAAGATGGTTGGTCTCCAGCACCCTCCTCACCTTCAGTCTCCCCCTCACCTTCACCTGTGCCGGCCCATGAAGCAGCACCGCCTTCAAATGCACCATGGGCTGCTAGCGTGCAGGCATCAGAGATAACTTGGTCTCCAGTGCCCTCACCTACACTGGCCCCTGAAGCAGCACCGCCTTCAAATGCACCGTGGATCGCTCCCCGCCGATCCCTGCTGCCAAAGAAGCTATTCAAAATTATTCACAGAAATATTATAGCTTTTTGAGATTAGATTAGTTCATGTGTCATGTTTCAAAGTGGGGCTATTTTTTCTAGTTACTAAAATCATTAATTATATATTTTCTTTATGTTGGTGAATTTATATCTTTACACACTTAAATAAAAAGAATCACCCGTGTGCTAGTGATGATTTCAAATCTGATCTCATAGCTCTTCATGAATTTCTTAGATTGGAGTTGCATTTTTTTCTTGTCTAATAATAAAATCATGTTGAATTATTTGATATCAAAGAAAATTGTGTACGAGTGTTACTACGATTTATGGTAAATAAAGTTATCTTAAATCTAACATTGAACAAAGTAGAACTTTCTTATTAGTATTGCAAAGTAGGCAGGTTTTTGAATGGCTTTTCACTTATGCTTCAAGGGAGGCATAACTCCACTATATAAATACATGTATTGTGTGAATTCTCTTTTATTTGGGATTTCTAGGAACTTTTCAATTCACACACATACACATTTTGTTCCAACAATTAATATATCAGACAAAGCAAAAGAATGAAACATTAAATACTAATGATGCATAACTAAAAGTTTCTCTTCTTTTCATTGTATTTGTGAAGAAAAAGAAATATAGACCAAATTGCAATGTCAGAAAATGTTTGATGTCTACCTCCCCCCTTTGGTTCAAAAGGCACATAATGCTGGTCATTAGGAGCATAAATGCATATGAAACCCTCCATCCGTTTTTCCTCGTCAAAATGATAGTCCAAGGATAATGCAGGAAACTCAAATTAAACACACAAGTAAATGTTTAGCATTAGAATGATAATGGACATAAGAATCATATCAAGTACAATGATATTGTTATGAATGATCTATGCATTTGTAGCAAGCATGGATTGATGAAATTAAAGGTTCTTTCAAATCACACCTTCAGGAAACGATACCTATTTTGAAGTAAACCGTGATTAAAAATTCATATTGGTTAAATCTTAAGCTCATAAGTATCACGTCTGTGAAGATGTCTACCCTTCATGCCGATATTGAAGCCGTGATGAGACACTTTCTAGAGACACAAGCATTTATTTATCATTCTCTATAAAAACGTTATCTCAAAATCTGAAGAATTCTCTACTTTTCTCTCTACTCCTCTCCCCCACATACCTCCCTCTTTAAACTCGTAAACAAAGCGAAAGTGTTTTGTTTGGTGTTATTGTTGTGATAGGCCTAGTAAGGCAAGATCCTCTTCATCAATTGAAGGTGTTCCTCTTCATATTTGGGGATTTCATTCCCCCAACACGAGTTTCAACTCCCAAACTCTAAAAAAAGTCAAAATGACTAATTTTTTGTCATTCTAAACTATACCTCTAGATAATTTGATAGTGTGATAGACTTACTAAGTCAAGTTCTCTTCATTAATTCAAGATGTTGCACTCCATGGTTCTCCTTCTTCTTTTGTCGTTGTTATTTACTTGAGATTTATTTGTTAATTTATTTTCTATATTATAGTGGATTTGTTAGAATTACCGTGAACTATCACTATCGTGATTTTACACAAGTTACACTTTGTAGCTTTTTAAAAATTATGGCAACACATTGTAATTCATAAAAAACTCATTGTGATATCAAATATGTACTTAATTTAAATCTCTTTCAAAGATGTTGAGAAAATTTTTTTAAAACAACTTGATCTAAAGAGATTTCTAAATCTAAATCTAAAAGAGTTTCTAATTGATAGCCATTTGGGTCAATTTACGTGGTTGGATTTAGTCAGAGGGATATATTTGAACAAGATTGAACATTCTTGTATCTTTTAACTTACATTGTTTACATACCGTTATTTCCCATAGTCTCCAAACAATGTTAATGGTAAAATTAATAATCAAGCCGGACCATAGCCGTCCGTGACTGCAAAATTAAATATAACAATGCCAACATTCTCCCTACACAAGTCTTATATATATGTTCATTTTCAATGTCAATCATATCTAACCAAAACAAAAAAAAAAAGAGCAACATTACTACATTAGTACTTCTCATTCAGTGAATTGATCAAGCAATATTATGGCTCTTTCTCGTGCTCTTTTTCTTTTTGCTCTCATTGCTACTATCTTTTCAACCATGGGTGTGGCAAAAGATTTTGTAGTTGGAGATGAACGTGGTTGGAAATTAGGGGTTGATTACCAATATTGGGCTGCAAACAAGGTCTTTCGTGTCGGGGACACACTCAGTAAGCTCATTTCATTGTTACTTTTTCTCTGCCTCATGTTTGAAAAATTAAAACTCATGATCAATTTCATTTTTATTTAACTTTCATCGGTTACTCAACCTTTTTTAATAGATTCAAAAGAGAAGATATAAGTAAGTTTAGTAATCAATATGCTTTTGTCTCTATCAATAAATATTATTTTATGGAGAGACTTATCAATAAAAGTGTGGAGGCAAAATTCTATCTTAAAACGAGTCCCTATCATTTCATCCTAAATTTTGTATCAATACAAAAATGTGGGGAATGCCCCCATTGGGATTTCTAATCTATTCTAACTAATATGACTTTATTTGACTGAAAGTAGACCAAAGAATTAAAGTCAATAGAAGTTGGATGTAATGACCAACGACCACTTCTGTTTGTTATTTTATTATCTTGGGCTCTTTTTAAAGAGAAGAATATCAATTTTACTTGCACAAAAGCTTTAATGTGAATCATAAACTTAATTTATCTTTTTAAATGTAAGGTTCTTTTGCCACCCGAAGTAAAATATACGGGTTCGTCCTAACTAATTTGTGATAAAAGAATGAATGAATTTAACTTGCAGCATTCAACTATGTTGGTGGTAAGGACAATGTGGTGAGAGTGAATGGAAGTGATTTCCAGAGTTGCTCAATTCCTTTGAGAGCACCCGTGTTAACCAGTGGACATGATACAATTTTATTGACAACCTATGGGAGAAGATGGTACATTTCAGGTGCTGCTCATCACTGCAATCTTGGCCAAAAGCTTTTCATAAATGTGCAGCCACCACAATTTGTTTGGTCTCCAGTGCCGGCCCCTGAAGCAGAACCGCCTTCAAATGCGCCATGGGCTGCTAGCGTGCAAACATCAGAGATTACTTGGTCCCCGGTACCCTCACCTGTGCCGGCCCCTGAAGCAGCAGCACCACCTTTAAATGCACCATGGGCTGCTCCCTCACCTTCAGTCTCACCCTCACCTACAGCGGCTGATGAAATAGCACCGCCTTCAAATGCACCATGGACTGCTCCCCGCCGATCCCTGCTGCCAAAGAAGCTATTCAAAATGATTCACAGAAATTTGATAGCTGTTTGAGATTGCATTAATTGATATATCATGATTCAAAGAGGGGGCTATTTTTCTAGTTACTAATAATGAACCCCTTTTTTATTATCATTAATTATAATTATTTATGTTTGCTAGATGATTTCAAATCTGATCACATAGCTGATAGTATTGTATTACTTAGAACGGGGCTGCATTCGTTTTCCTATCTAAAATAAAATCATGTGGAATTATTTGATATCTAAGAAAGTCGTGTACCGGATGCTGTTATTAATGATAATCAAAATCATTTTTTTTTAAACTGGTGGTTGGACTTAACACAATATCGACTTATGTTCTAAGGATTAATATCACTTACAAACATTTGTTTAGATTATCTCTCTGTGAAACTTTTTAACAATCTTAAAATTAATATTGGACAAAATATAATTTACTTATTAGACTCTTCTTAAGTGTGGGTATTGAAAGAAAAAAAAAAAAAACAGATTTTTGATTTTCTTTTCAATTATGTTTCGAATGAAAAGTAGACTAGTCCTCTCTAATCCACTTGGAATCCTTTTCTCTAGGCAATCCATAACATGAATTCTAATAGTCCACTTTGATACACTTGGAACTATTTTCTCTAGGCAATCCAAAACACATCCTAATCACATTCACATCCTCACAAAGTCGTGTAGGATAATGAAAAAGAATTATTTGTGGTCTACAACAAATCAGGAAAAAACAATGAGTGATGCATTAAATACTAATAATGCAGAACAAAGCTTCTATTCTTTTCTTGTGCTTGTGAAAATAATAGTAGATCATAGATTACCGTTTAAAAAAATTCATTGTGATTGATTAAAGTTAAAAATCACAACTATCACATGAGGTTGAATCAAATATTCAATTTAGATATACTTGATTCTTTTTCATTCTTTTTCATGTTTGTTGGTTCTCGTCTCGGTCTCTCATGATTTTGTCCTTTTCAACTATTTTTATTATATTGGTTTAAAAAATATTAATTTGAAGTATATGCACATGTGTCGGTTTAGGTGTATGTATAACGAAGCAAAGCATGCCGGTAAACGTTCGATGAACCATCCGGCGATCGAGCAGAATCATCATGACTTGCGACTTAAACAATGGCCACCCATTTTTATGTGTCTCTTTACATTTCTAACCCCCTCAATTTTATTTGAAGGCTAAATTAATTTAATGGTCCTCAATTAATTAGTAGTTAGTAGTTTTTATTTTAGTCTCTTAAGTCTTAAAATCCATTTTGGTTCCTCATGTTTTGTTTTGTTAGTCAAAAAATTCTTCGCTGTTAACTTTAACTTTAAATGTCTAAAATAAAACACATACAATGTTGATCTACGATATACCTTATTAATTCTTTTAATTTTGACTGGTTGATCTATTTTTATAAAATAAGTAACCGTTGGATCATGAAGTCCATCCTATCTTATGGTATACCATCAATAGCTAAAAAAATTTGCCAATTTCTTCATAAAAAAACCAGAAAATAAAAATAAAAAATAAACATAATTTTTTCATTATTCATTTTCTTTTCTTTTCATTTATCTCATTTAAAAAAAACAAAAAACAAAAAAAAAACTCAATAATTTCTCCTTCTTCATCAACACCATCAAGATCTTCATCAACATATCCAGAAAAAAAAAATCCAGAAAATTCAAACTCACATAACAAAGTATTCCTGCAAAATCCCAACTCTCAAACTCTCAATTTCCCATCCGCTTCCTGCAAAATCCCAACGACCTCTCCACACCGCCGTCACCACCACCGAACGGAGTATTTATCAAAGAAATTATCAGATCCGGTCACCAAATCCACGTCTAGGTATACCATCATTCATAAGTTTTAATTCAATGACTGCATCCCTCCATTTTTACACACAGATTCTTGTTTCCACAATTAACAAAAACCCTCAAAAACCAATTCAACGTCCTAATATACCCTAGAAGAGGAAAGTAAAAATGCAGAAAAGTTCAGAAAGAACCCTTTCATCTGAAAACCCAAAGTAAAAATCTTCACCCACATTCATAACTTTCAATTTCAACAGCCAAACAATTCATATAAACACAACAAAAGATTAGGGAAAATGGAATTCAGTACCATTCTAATGAGTAGCTACAAAATTGAATCACGTGTTGTTGTAAATTGTAGGAAGATTGAAAGAAAACTTTTCTGCAATGGTGGAGTAGTGGCTACAACGGTGGAGAGAAAGAAAACTTCTCTCTACGGTGGTTTTGGTTATATTTTAGGGGAGAGAGAGAGGAGTAAAAGAAGGAAAGAAAGATGAACATGGTGTGGTGTGTTTGTTTTGGCTTAATACATGTTTTGGTCCCTTAACTTATTTTTTGTTTTCATTTTGGTCCCCTAACTATAAAGTGTTTCAATTTGGTCCCACAAGTCTTCCTCCGTTTACTAATGTGGTCCTCTCCGTTAGTTTTTTAATGTTTAAATTTTTTTATGTGATTTTAACCATTAAATTGCATGTCCATTGTATCTAACAGTGAACCGTCATCACCTAATTTTTTACTTCACTTTTCATCATCTTCTCTCTTCTTCTTCCTCATGTCTTCATTAACTTTTTCCAGATTTTTTTTTTCTTTTCAAAAACCTAAATCCATCTATATACATAGTTATAGTTAACAATGAAGAGGTGTGAACAGAAACCAGACACAACACACACTTTATCCTTTAGGTTCTTGTTCTTTGACACTTTCATTTTAGTGCTTAAACTCTATCGCTCTGCAACTCGCCTTTTCGTCAAACCCAACAATTAACCTTCTCATGTTGCCAATTCGGGTAAACCTATAATTGAATCTCAACCTGTCAATAGATCAATGCCAGTGATTTTAATTATGTTCATCAAAATTAACATACATCATTCAAACATGGAATATCAAACCAAGTTTTGCCAACCCATTTTAGAATCGACCCACATCCATGGTTTTTGTCTTTGACAACAACAACAACAAACTCATCGAAAAATCCATGGATCTTTGATGAAATTAGAAGGGGGTTATGTGGAAGAGAATGGATTTGTGAGTGTAGAAAATGGATCTCTAATTTCTGGAAATAGAGGGTTTGTTGTTGTCACAATCAATGGATTTGGATTGATTTGGGTTGTGTTTGTTGTTGAGAAGAGAAGAGAACATATCAGAGAGAGCAAAGACAAGGACGAAGAGAAGATAGGGAAGATAGAGAGATGATGAATTTGATTTGTTTTTTTTTTGGGATTTGATGTTGTTGCTATTGTTATGTTATTGTTGTGTTTGGGTTGTTTTTTAATGAATTGGTAAAAAAATTAATCAAAAAATTTATGGGTTTGTAATGAACATTATGAACAAGTTGATGAATTTTGTGTTTTCTGAACAAGGTAATGTTGTTGTTGGTTTGGGCGTTTGAGCAACACGTTTAGTGGAGAAGAAAAAATTATGGGTTGGTATGAAAATGGAGGAAAATTTATGTTGAAGACGATTAAGAAGAGTCTGAAGAATGGAGGAAAAATTGGTTAGTAAATGGTACACTATAAGATAAGATAGAGTAGACATGCACAATCCGACGATCCTCTTTTTAACTAAAATATCAAATGGTTAAAATTAAAAAAGTTAGTAAGGCCTATGGTGGACCACCTATAATGTTGGTCCACCTTAGACATTTAGTGTTAAAAACAGACGGAAAGACCAAAATCGTAAACGGCAGAAGAGTTATGGGACTAAATTGAGACACTTTATAGTTATGGGATCAAAATGAAAACAAAAAATAAGTTAAGGACCAAAACATGTATTAAGCCGTTTGTTTTTGAAGAAAAAAAATTAAACAGTGATGGTATACCATAAGATATGATGGACTTCATGACCCAACAATTATTTTTTTATAAAAATAAATCGAACGGTTAAAATTAAAAGAATCAATAAGTTGTATAGTGGGCCAACATTGTTTGTGTTCCACTTTAGACATTTAAAGTTAGAGTTAACAGCGAAGGACTTTTTTAACGGACGGAGCAAAACAAGAAGGACTAAAATGATGATTTTAAGACTTAAAAGACCAAAATGAAAACTGATAATTAGTTGAGGAACCATTGGATTAATTTAGCTTTATTTCAAACCAAGTGTAGCATTCCTTATGGATAATATACTTTTCTACACACAAACATGGTTTTGTGTTTAAACACATTAAATACACTCTTATCTATTCACGTTAAATCTTAATTTGTTTTGGAAAAATATTGTTAAAATACAATTAAAAAGCTATCTGAATTAAATATTATGAAGAAATCTAAATTAAATATCTAAAAAAATTCATAGTTGTTACATCAAAAATTGGTTTTCTAATAATTTTTTAAAAAAAGTTAAATGAAAAGTTATCTAAAAAATTATTTTAATTTGTTTTGGAGTAACAACTATGACAAAGAGAAGGGTGATTTTGAGTTTTTTTCACTAGAATCACCTTTATGCATCTTTTTTTTCTTCCTTCTTTTCATTTAAATAAATGGTTTTTACGTCGTAGTTTCACCATCTGAATGCAATGTTGTGCTGTTCGTAGTGTTTTTAATTTTTCATCTTGTTTTTGTGTTCATTTGGATTTACTAAAATACCAGCTTCAATCAATTAAAATTCAATCGATAACTTTAGCATCAAAGTTGTAGATTCGAAAGTATAAATATTTTGATCGCTTTGATTTTATCATATTGTTTGTAAGTATTTTGTCATTGTTTATTACTAACTTTAGTATTTTGACTTTGTTCGCATATTTACCTTTTACTTTTTTAACGATATCATATAGTATATGATTGTATTTGAACGAATAAATATCTTTTTGTAAAAAAATATACAATTCTTTTAAACAAGAAAGTTCAATAATTGAAAAAGTTGTGTGCCACTCACCTATCCTTGCGACAATTATGACAATAAATGTTGAATAAATAAATATTTTTATTAGATAAATAAAACGACAAATAATTATTAAAATTCACAAAAAGTCACAAACAATCAAATGAGGCCGGGTTCATCGAGAACTAAGATCTATGACTTGTAGACTTAAATAAATCCATCTAACTCATCAATTTAAACTTATTGATGCTAAGTATTTCATCCACGGTCTATCTAATGAATTATTGGACTATAAAAAATGGAAAAAAATAATAATTAGAATATAGAAAACCAAATGAAATTCATGGTATGATCCACTCCGCAGTGGATGGTCCGAATCATAGTCACGATTCACGAACCACTGAGATAATTTTAAATTCCTTTTTTTTTTAGCAAAATTTTAAATTCCTTTTGACAACAGTTATATGAACAAATGAATATTCAATAGACTTTTTGACTCGTGCGACGCATGAGTCTTTTCGACTACAATAGAGACCAATAAATAATCTTTAATTATGAGTCGATCAATAAATGCAAATTAGATTATTAAAGATACAATATTACAATCAAATGATAATAAAAAAAATTATAAAGAAAAAACATAAAAAGAATACAAAATTATATTGTTGCACAAGTCAATTTTATTTATTACTTTTATAGTTAAACATACAAAATTAATGCAATTCATGGTTCCTAACAAATTATTTAGGGTAGTTTGCATGGAAATTAGGGTAGTCCGTTTGTAAACCTATTAAATAAGTGTACAACAATTTGAAGAAAAAAATTAGGTTAAGTTGTTGCATACCTAATAAAATTAATAAATAATAAAGATAAAGATTAAAATATCTATTAAATTTTTGCTTTGAAAAATATTCACGGTTATTATAGAGAGAAATGAAAAACATATATGATGCAAATTTAGAGCCAAAATTTTATGATAGAATTGTTGCAACCTTTTAGTAGAGGGAAAAAAATAGGTTAAGACTTAACAAAATTAATAAATAAAGATTTGATTCTCTTTGTTGAAAAAAATTCATGTTTTTCCCTTTGAACCAATCTTCCACCATTCTTTTCTAGTATTTTTACTTTTTTCTTTTACAATACCATTCAAGAACCATTATTCTCATTTTGCCAATATTAGAGGAAAACAATTCCCAATAAAAGATCCTCTAAAAAAAAATTCCCAATAAAAGTTGATTAATTATTTTAAGGGTTAATAGTGCTTTCCACCCCTGTAATATAGGCTATTTTTGGTTTTCACCCCTGTAAAATTTTCGATTTGATTTGTATCCTTGTAAAACTTTTTTTTCCAGAAAACACCCCTCCCCCATCCAACTCAGCAAATTTGCTTACGTGGCGCTGATTTGACATTTTTTTCATTTTTTATTTTTTTTAACTTGCCACGTGTAAAAAATATTTCCACATCAGATTTTATTTTTAAAATATTTGAATATAAATTTAAAAAATAAAAAAAATCCAAAAAATATAAAATTATTCAGTTTTTTTTCCAAAAATTTAAAAATTCAAAAAATAATATTTAAAAACTTCAAAAAAAATATTAAGATTTTTTCCGAAATATAAAAAAACAGAAAAATAGTCATATTTGTTTCCAAAAAATATTAAAATCGAAAAAAAAATAGATTTTTTTCTCAAAAATTTAAAAAACTCA
>Ga0099826_10003540_pt1 | contig 10641 bp, 7 predicted proteins | sample Mtrugardesep15_FD_76830 | JGI IMG/M metagenome (GOLD analysis project Ga0099826, IMG submission 76830) | Root nodule microbial communities of legume samples collected from California, USA - M. trunc garden sep15 | ecosystem: Host-associated > Plants > Roots > Nodule | place: USA: California...
AAAAAAAAAAAATCCCCAGTAAAAAAAAAAAACCAAAAAATGAATTAAATAATACCTTAAAAAAAAAAAAAAAAAAAAAATATTAGGAAGATGAAAAAAAAAAAAAAAAAAAAAAAATTATAGAATCCAAGCCAATAATTGAATTGAATACCAAACAAACAAGTATATAATAATAATAACTCAAAAAAAGAATGATCATATAGTAATCGCACGGTCATGTTTACATGCATGAATCAAGTATGTACGACAATACAAAACTCCTTGAAAACTACCGATAATTCATGAATAAAAGAACGATTGGATTCATAATTGCGATTAAACATGCACATAATTTACAAAGATTGAATAAAAAATCGAAAAATAAAAGCATTATGTAATCGAAGATGCAAAGTAAACTACATGATAATCGATCGATAAGAAACAAAATAAAAAGGAAGGGTTTGTTACCTTGTGATGAAGGGGAAAAAGCTAAGCTGCGCTGCGCTGTTGAAACCCTAGTCGAGTAGCAAGTAATGAGAATTAAGGGAGTTGTAGAGAGGAATGAACGGTAGTAGGGTTTATATATAAAAAAGGGTTACAGCCTTACAGGGTTTATAAACTACGTACTCTCTAGATTATTTGGATTTAGATTAGATGGTGTCCAAAAATATGATAATCTTTAATATTTTTTTCAAATTTATTTTCTACGTTAATTTTATGAGATTTTACTTTATATTCTTTAATTTTAATTTGTTTTTTTATAGAATAGATTTAGGATGAGATTGTGCCTCCGTCCACGTCATAGAAGACTTTAAGATGCAAGAGTATTTTACCTCGCTTCAAAGACATTAGTTGGACTCGTTTATAAGCTCGTAAAAAAATATAACTTTTACATAAAACAATTGTATGTTTTGTCTTTGTTAATGTGAAATTAGGAGCAATGTTGAATAACATTTTTGTAGTGATTGAATAGAAAAAAAATGAATTTTGTAGGGACTAAAAAATATATTCTTTCTTATTCTTATTATAAAAAACAAAATAAAAAGACATCAAAATCAATACAGTTACATTGATTAATGTAACTTTTTAAATATTTTTATAAATATACCCACATAAAAAAATGTGAAACATTAAATATATCCATTAATATTAGAGAGATAAACATTAAATGAGGGATAACAAAGTTTTTTAAGCAATAATACACCTTAAAACTTGTGACATTTTTTATAAATAGGACCGAAAACAATTTTGAAAATTTTCTTAACCCAATAGAGTAGTTGACTTAAAAACAAAAGTGTTTATAACTAAATTGAGGCTCAGTCCTCATATTCAAAGTCCATTAATGAAATCAAAGCCCAATAAAAGTGTCTAAAGCATCCGAAGATTATGTGGACCGACAAAGGCCTCAAAGAATCAAATAAGCGCTAAAAGTCGATATGAGTCTTCCAAACAATCAAACGGTCATCCAACCTTCACGTTATTGGTGCATTCTGTCAAATGTGTATACTCTTGAAAACAATAATCGATAATAGGAAAAATATTTGAAAGCAAGAAGAAACTATGTTGCTCGTTTTCTCAATGGAAACCAATGTCCATCAACATGCAAAGCTTTATAAACCACCTAATACATGTGATGATCTCAATCATCTTAAGGCTACTGGAGCATGAAAATGGGAATAGACTACTACTGAAGGTTTGCCTTGATGAAAATGTATTCAATGGTATGTGTGTGTTGTAGACTTGAGCTATTATGGTTAATCGGATATTGGTACAATGTCGAGTATGATACATTGGATCTGGAAAGAGGAAGGTTCACACACATCTGTGTTGAGATTGATCTTAATGAGCATGTCGCGGTAGAAGTATGGTTGGATGGATATTGGTACCAGGTGGAGTTTGAAGGACTCCATTATTTCTCGGCTTATGGAAGATACAGTAACCAAACTCAAAATTTTGTGTTTTATCCAATACATTTGCCAACCACATCTAGGGTTCAACCATGCAGCCTTAGAATTTTGGCGAAGGTGCAATCAATATAGCAGCGCAATTGATGAAATTTTTTACAGATACTAAAAACTATATTGAAAAGGGAGATAATAAATTTCAATACATTTAAAAAGGAAATAAAAAACAGGAGGATGGAGATTCGCCAACGGCTGAAATAAATGAACGTTTTGGGTAAGGTTGCACTAAATTCCAACGATCTCCAACCTGTTGAAACTATAATTTTACACTGGGTATGAGTGTCCAAGAAAAATCCACTCAGTTATCACATTTGGTTGAACTAATACCGTTGATTTTGAAAAAAAGAAGGAATTATGTGACCTTGGGAAAGCTAAAAGGGATACGTTGGTGACTCAAAACCATGTAGAGGTTGTTGTGGCAACTAATTCGCTTCTTAGAGGTGTAAACATAGTTTATTAGACTCAAAATCTTTAGGACGAGATACTCAACAAGCTTTGCAGTCATGTTATTTTGCTCTTTCATGGAATCTATGATTATAACTTTAAAGATGTTAGTGTGCTCTCTTAGAATGTCAGTGGAGCTAACAAATTTAAAGCTAGAAGGTATTTGACGGAATTAACTAGAAGTAAGCAACACACTTTTATTATTCTCGTGTATATTCATTCCACTTCTAACAAGAAGGTCTTTCGGGATCGAAACAAGTATTTTAAAGGTGTTGTGATCGATGCCCAATGTCATGGCGGGTGAATTTGGATTAAGATTGTGTCCAAAATTATAATTTTCAACATTCTTTTTAAAATTATTTCCCGCGATATTTTTATTCAGTTTTAATTTATAGTTTTATAAAAAAAATTAGCCCGCATAAAAACATCTACTTTTTTTTTCTTTCTTCCAAAGGCATCCATTAAATAGACTCATTATGTTTTGCACTGTGTTGATACTTTTTGTCAAACTTTCAGACAAAAGATAAAAATACAAAAGATCATATTTATTTTTTCAAAAATGGCGGTGACACTCAACTAAGCGAGGTGATTTCACAGTACACGTATTTTAATTAATTCAATTGTTTGGATAGAGGTACCTTGGGGCTATCAGTCTCAAGGAATGAAATTCTTATTCCACTTTGCCTCGTTTTACTTTGTTTCATTTTGTTCAATTCCGCTTCGTTTGACTCTCCATCAACTCAAATAAAATTTAAGTGAAACGAGTATGAGAGAGAGGACACATGTTAGCTACGAGCGCAAACGATGAATACGACACAATAACTTCACTTATATATTAATAATATTTTAGAAAAAATTGTAAAGTTTTTTCTATATTTTAAATTTTAATATAATGTTACGTCCTCCGTCCCATATCAGATGACTTAGTTAACTCCGACACGTACCAATGCATGATGTCAACTACGTTATTTATTGAGGCACATCTATAGAGGGATGGATGGAGTAATATTTATGCCAAAAAATAAATAAAAAATTATTGATATGAATGCGACATGTAGGTTGTACTTAAGAGTAATTTTATTCCACTTTCTTTCTTGTTCAAAAAGTAGCATTAGCAATGGCATAACCATATAACCCTTATATTATAAGAGCCAAATCTCAAATCTGAAGCTACTTGATCGCACCTTGAAGCATTCCAATACAAACAATGGCTAATGATTCATACGAAGACGAACTCAAAGACGAGAAGAACCCTCGCCCCCTCGATGAGGATGACATCGCTCTCCTCAAAACCTATGTATGTCTCTTTCTCTCTCTAAAACCCTATATTCCCAATTTCTGTTCTATTTCAATTCAATTGTGGATTTTTTGTTGGGAATTTTTCTGATTCTGTTAATTAAAGTCTGTTACTTTTTGTAAATTTTGCAACTCGAATGAAAACAATTAGTTTGAGGTAGGGTAAATTGATGCCCGTGGTAGCTGTGTGAGTGTGAACTATACATGTTAATTGTTAATATACCGTGATTTGGATGCACAAAGCTTTTCATTTCATATAGGTATCGTTCAGGTATGTAAACACAAGTTACAGTCCTCCTACAAGGAGGAGCTCCAATAATACTTTAAGATAACTAAGATGAATATACACAATTTAGCTAGAAGTGCCTCATTTTATAGTCCTTGTAGACCTAATGGGCCTCTCTTTGGTCACCTAGGCCCATTAAGCTATAATCCAGAGTCTCTCATTGGTCAGTCTTGTACGAGTACAGCTGCGCATGAAGCCAGATGCGCTTCGAAGATTTTGGTTGTTCGTACTGGACACGTGGAGTTAGAGATCATGTAGCTTACATACGCCGCAGAATGTTGTAAAGCATTTGGAAGGGGGACCACAACAAGCTGATTTGCACAACTTAGTTGAGGACGAGCTTGATGTGGTTGAGTCGTTCTAGGCATGACTTGAACAGTCAAGCTAGTCCTGAGATAGGATCTACCTGTGCAAGGTGAGTTGGCATGACTTGAACAATCAAGCTAATACCGAGGTAGGATCTGGCTGGGTGAGGTGAGCTAGTATGACTTGTACAATCAAGCTAGTGCTGAGGTAGGATGTGGCTGGGCGAGCTGAGCTAGTATGACCATGACTTGAACAATCAAGCTAGTAACGAGGTAGGACCTGACCGGGCGAGGAGAGCTGGCATGACTTGAACAATCAAGTTAGTGTAGTGCTGAGTGGGGACTGGATAGTCAACATGAAATATTAAGAGACGTGTGGTACAGTCGTGTATATCAGTCCAGGTATAGACTGTGGAACTATGTTGTAAAGCTGTAATGTTTTATAACCTTTTATTACCAAGTGTACCCAATGAATAGGTTTCATTAAGAGTTAATGAGGTGCTACTAGTGCGTAGCTATGTATTTAGTGGTGATCATGTGATTGTAAAGTCTATTTGATCTGTTCTACAGAAAGCAAGTGATGTTTATGGAGATGTTTTGCTCATTTGTTGATTCCTGCCTTTCCTTGCTAGGTTTCTTAGTTACTGGACTGAATGCTTTTTATATGATCACTTCACTGGTTTCCTGATTATTAGTGCATTTAAATTTGAATAGTCTTTTATGTAATATGTTGTTGATTTGTTCCACTTTACGCAGGGTTTGGGACCTTATTCCACAAGCATTAAAAAAGTGGAGAAGGAAATTAAAGATATGGCAAAGAAAGTGAATGACTTGTGCGGTATGCGACTAATATTTAGATTGGTTCTGCTTTTCTTGATTGCCTTGTAGATGGTTGAAATTGTTTAACAAGAGAAAATTATTTTCTCTTGGTATTGTGGTTTATTCTATGCCCCTTTGCTGTCTATTTTCATTTTTATGGTTATAAGTGGTCCCTTAATTGGGTTTATTTATATTGCCTTATAGATGGTTGAAGTTGTTTAACTAAAGAAAATTAAATCTTATATTTTCTCTTGGTATCGTGGTTTATTTTAATTCCCCTTTGCTGTCTATTTTCATTTTTATGGTTATGTGGTCCTTTAATTGGGTATATTTCTATCTCCAAGTTTAATCGTAAACTGAAGAAACGACTAGATAGTTGGATATTATGTAGGCGTTTTATTTCGTTCTATTCATAGTGGTTTGCCTTAGTTGCTTGAGTTGGATGCTGTTATCACATGCACGCTTTGTTAGATGTTAACTTCCTGTTGTAATATAGGTATCAAGGAGTCTGATACTGGTTTAGCTACACCAAGTCAGTGGGATCTTGTTTCCGATAAGCAAATGATGCAGGAGGAGCAGCCTCTTCAGGCGATTTTTTCTTTCTCATCCTGTATAATTTGTTCAAAGTGCTTTTATTATTTGTAGGAATGCCTAACAATGGTCATTTATTGAACAGGTTGCAAGATGCACAAAAATTATAAATCCAAACTCTGAAGATGCCAAATATGTTATTAATGTGAAGCAGATTGCAAAGGTGCCTATACGTCACACCAATCTTTTTATTTAGCCTTAATTTATCTATTATATAGATATTTGTTTATCACTAGTTTATATGCTGTTTAATATGACAAGGATTTGCAAAAAAAAAAATTACGCTCAATCTAATATTCCTGTTGCTTTGATTTCAGTTTGTTGTTGGGCTAGGAGACAAGGTTTCTCCCACCGACATAGAGGAAGGAATGCGGGTTGGGTATGTGTCCAAAAAAAACTCTTATGATAATATATCACCCAAAGAAAGAAGAGTAACAACATTATTACCTTGTCTTCGTGTTTGTTTGACCTTTATTTAATCATTGCAGTGTTGATAGAACCAAATATCAGATCCAGATTCCTCTGCCTCCAAAAATTGATCCAAGTGTTACCATGATGACAGTTGAAGAGAAACCAGATGTGACATATAATGATGTTGGTGGTTGTAAGGAACAGATTGAGAAGATGCGTGAAGTAAGTTTTTGAAATTTTCCATATTTCACATAACAAAAGAAATGAATTGGCACTGAATTTTTAATTTCTCTCCAAGGTTGTTGAACTTCCCATGCTTCATCCAGAGAAATTTGTTAAGCTTGGAATTGATCCTCCAAAGGGTGTGCTTTGTTATGGTCCACCAGGAACTGGCAAAACACTTTTGGCCAGGGCTGTTGCTAATAGAACTGATGCTTGTTTTATAAGGGTCATTGGAAGTGAACTTGTTCAGAAATATGTTGGTGAGGGGGCTCGGATGGTTCGTGAACTATTTCAGGTAGATGTTTCGTGTCTTATAGCTTTGTTTTTATCATTGTTTCCATCATCTGGTATCATTTGATTGAACTTGTTACCTCGTGTAGATGGCCCGTTCAAAAAAGGCTTGCATTGTGTTTTTTGATGAAGTTGATGCAATTGGAGGTGCACGATTTGATGATGGTGTTGGTGGTGATAATGAGGTTCAGCGAACTATGCTTGAAATTGTGAATCAGCTTGATGGGTTTGATGCTCGAGGAAACATCAAAGTGTTGATGGCAACGAACAGGTTGGTTGATATTACTATTATTTGGTTTTCCCTTCTTCTCTATTTTACTGTAGATGTTATGAAAGTGTCTCTCTTTGTATTCAGTCATATTTTCCATAATTTATGTAGCACTCCGAATGCTCTTTTTTTCTCATAATGTTTGTCCATCCTCTTGCGATAATGAAAGATAAAATCAAGGTTGCATTGCTAGTTTGCAACTTCATTTTTTGACATTTCATTTCTTCAATTTGAAAGTTTTACCCCTGTGATGCTGACCATATAGCTAATGCGGTCTACAAATTTTAGGCCTGACACTTTGGATCCAGCACTATTGCGGCCTGGGCGATTGGATCGTAAAGTTGAATTCGGCCTGCCTGATCTAGAGAGTAGGACACAAATATTCAAGATACACACAAGAACCATGAACTGTGAAAGGGATATCCGTTTTGAGCTTCTAGCTCGGCTTTGCCCAAACTCCACTGGTAAGAACATCTTAACAACTGGGCAATTTTTAATTTAGCTTATTCCTTCTGACCATCAATCTTTTAAGTACTTCAGTATTCTGGCTTATATCCTTTCCAGTCAAAACTTGTCCTGGTTTTGAGGAATTTTTGCTACTTGCATTCTTTGTCATGAAAAATTAGTTTTCTTTTCTGACCAATATACTTTTTGTTCTCTCTAGGAGCTGACATAAGGAGTGTGTGCACTGAAGCTGGTATGTATGCTATCCGTGCCCGAAGGAAGACTGTAACAGAGAAAGACTTCCTTGATGCAGTGAATAAAGTCATCAAAGGGTACCAGAAGTTCAGTGCAACTCCCAAATATATGGTCTACAATTGAGTTATTTTTTTATCTACCTTCCCAGAGACCATAACGTGCTCGAACAATATTTATTTTCCTCCGTGAAAATTATCCCAAGGGCATATGGTTCTTTGATGAGCAGTTTGTGAAACTAGTCTGTTTGAATGCATATTTCATGGTTGACTCTTAAAGGTCTCTGTTTGTAGCTAACGTTTTCCTAATGTTACATTCACATTTTTTTTGAAGACTTTTTGCTATATTTAACCTTTTCACTTTGACCCTTGCATTGCATCGTCTTTGCCAAAGAGCTCGCATTTGTTTTAAACTGTTGTGACAAGATTCATTTTTCAGGTCAAAAACAACTTTCACCTTGGTTATGTCCAAGCTACAAATTGTAGCTTCAATGTAGACTGCATCCAACATGTTAAAATTTTGACTTGGGCATTAGTTGATTTTGAGAAGTGTCTAGATATTTGGAGTCCAAGGGAATTCGTTTATTAGTATATCAGCAACATAATTTAGTGCACTGTTACAGATAGTCTTAAGAGGGTGAAACTTGGGCATTAGTGCACTGTGACGGGGGATAATATGAGGTGTCAAGTTTTGACTTGGGCATTAGTGCACTGTGAAGGGGGATGATATGAATGATGAACGGTGAAACTTGACACCATAATTGCCCCAAAGAGAAAATAAGAATGAAAAAGAGAGAATGAAAGAAGACGAGTTAACTTTCAAAACAATGAAGCTTTGGTGTCCATGTTTTCAAAACAATGAAGTTTTGGTTCCTCTATTTTAAAAATCGATTTTTTGGTCCATCTATTTAACTTTTTTTTTCATCATAATTTTTGTCCCCATCTCATTTTTGAGTCATTTTTGATAATGTGGTTCTATTGGTTTATGATGCGACAACGTTTATTAGACATATTTTTGCTAACGTAGATATCCATATGTCCTAATATGCGTTGTCACGTTATAAATGAATTTGACATATCATGAATAATGTTGCAAAAATTAGTCGAGCAACCATAATTAAGAGCTGACTATACTCTCAGAACTAACAACCATCACGTTGCATTATACTCTTAAAATTAACAACCATCACGTTGCATTATACTCTCAAAATTAACAACAATCGCATTGCATTTTGATGGCATAGTTTATTCTTGTTTTTAGGAGTATACACATTTGACGATAATACATTTATGGCGCAAAGGCCAACTGACAGCTCGAATGCTCAAAAGGTTCAAATTGACTATGAGCGTCTTATTTGATACTTCATTGTCTTAGTCGATGCACTTGATCTTTGAATGCTTTGGGAACGTTATTGAACCCTAACTTCATTAGTATACTCATCTTCTTTGTTTTGGACCTAGACACGATCTCATCCTTAACCTCATTTATTTATTAAAAAAGTAAAACAAACTAAAAGTATAAAGTAAAATCGAATAAAATTAAAATTTACGTAGGAGATAAATTTGAAAAAAATATCGAACATTATTATATTTTTGGACCGAATGTAATTCCACGGAGTAGTTTATAAACCCCTGAGACCCTTATATTAAAACCCTACCGTTCCTCTCTATTCTCATCATTCTCATTCGTTGCTACTCGATTAGGGTTTCCGCTGCGCAGCCTTTTTCCCTTTTTCACAAGGTAACAAACAAATCCTAAATCTATCAATTTCGTTTTTTATCGATCGATCAATGTATTCATATCTTCAATTCATTCATAGGTTATTCGTGTTGTTTAGTTTACTTCTGCGATTGATTAGATATAATGCTTTTGTTTTACGATTTCTTGTTATTCCACTCGATTCATATAGTTTTGAAGGAGTCGATGTTTTTGTATTCTCATGCATACTTCATTCATGCATTTTAACATTACCATGCCATTATTATATGATCGATCATAATGTTTTTTTTTTATAGTTATTATTATCATATACATGTTTGTTTGGTATTCAATTATCGGCTTGCATTCTTTTTTTTTTCAAAAAATTTCATAGGATCATTTGAAATTGGATTGTTTTTGGTTCTATATTTTCCTTTCGATTCGGTATTTGATTATCATAATCATGCTGGAATTACTTGCCTGTTTAATGGTAATTCTGAATACAAAAAGTGATAATCGTTTATGTTTTTAAATTGGTGGTTTTACTTTGTTGTGAAGGTGTTAACTTTTTTGGATTGATATTTTTGAGTTTTATGTTGATTCATGTAATACAACATAACCTACATACACATGCGAATGTATATTTGTTTTTCGGGATTCTGCTGAGACATCATATTTCCGTTGCTGACATAATGTTGTTGTTCTCGTAATTTATTCTTGATTGCTGAAGTTTGTTTTCCTGTGATATCCGCTGAAGCATCTGATTGCATGCCTGGAGTAACTTATTCGTAATTTATTCTCATAATGTAGAGTAACACCGTGGAGTCTCTTTTTTCATTTGAAGCATGCACATGTTAGCTATTGTTGTATAAATTAGTTGTTGAATTATTGACTTGGATTGTGTATTTTTTTTTTCCATTCTAAGTGCGCTCTTTATTATAGTATTTTTTATATATTTTTTTTAATTTCTTTGGGTTCAAATACAACTTGTCTTCCTAGCTGCATCAGTCTTGTAAAATCTGAAGGTCCGTAGTTCGATTCTGCGCGAGGGCAATTCATTTAATTTTGTTGCCAACCCCATTTAGTGGATAAGACTTGGCTATTGTTGTAGTTTTTTTGGGTTCATACTAATGTATTGTTTTCTTTGTTGAATTGTTTGATCTTTTTGTCCGTGTGTTATTGATTGTAGTATTTACTATTTTCATTCGGTTATACTTATTTATCGTTTTCTTTGGCAGATCTTTTTGTTGTTTTCAGCTTTTAAGGACTAATGGGTAAGGAAAAGGTTCACATCAACATCGTTGTCATTGGACATGTCGACTCTGGGAAATCAACCACCACTGGTCACTTGATCTACAAGCTTGGAGGTAT
>Ga0099826_10003541_pt1 | contig 10640 bp, 4 predicted proteins | sample Mtrugardesep15_FD_76830 | JGI IMG/M metagenome (GOLD analysis project Ga0099826, IMG submission 76830) | Root nodule microbial communities of legume samples collected from California, USA - M. trunc garden sep15 | ecosystem: Host-associated > Plants > Roots > Nodule | place: USA: California...
AATGCATTGAAATTGTGTAATTAATTGATAATAATGTCAAAGACAGCTTTCTTTTATGGTAATAATTCTCTTTTATGGTATGCTTAGCAAGACCCATAAAAAAAAGTGGTGCAAGACATGGACATATTCCATTAAGCAATAAATTAGGAAAGAAAAGATACTCATGGTAGAAGAAATGATGAAGACTTACACCTGGTGTCAACGGATCCTGACTCATTTTCTAAATATACTAATACTTGATGAAGTATTAATACAAGAAGTTTTTGAAATATATCTTAAGGTCCCATAAAAAGAATCTCTTTACATGATTTGGCTTCTTCTAGTTAGCGTCGGTTTGTCTAACACTCTCCATGATTTGGTTGATTTTTTTGAAGTTGGATTTACTAGCCTCAGCTGAACATAGAGTCGCGCTTTAACATGACCTATCCGGTGCTACATTAGCCCTGGATGCCCGGAAGCCAACTCTACCCGGTAGCTTCAACTTTCTAGCAGTGATCACTGTCATAAATTAGATCGTTGTCCAACGATACTATTTGAATTTCATCGCTCCATATATATTTCCTTCTTCAAGATTTAATGTTCTTGTTTTCTTCGTTCTTCTACCATAAATTAGATCGTTTATCGAATATATGCTTTTTTTCGTTATTGGGCATTCTCCTTGAATTGGACAAAGGTACTGGTAAATCAAGTCTCATTTTTACCTCATAGGGGCACAACATTCTCCCCACTTTCTGGCCTAAAAATGAGACATGATTTTTCGTGTCCTTTGTCATACAATGTGATACAACCTCAAAAATCGACCTATAGTTATTGGGTAGAGGGAGTTAGCTGAAGTGCTATCCATTTATAGACAAGTTTAAGTTAGCTTCTCTTATCGGGTTCGTTAGGCTTTTAATTGATTTAATTTCTAAATCCTCTTTTGCATCAAATGTTATTCTTTCTTTTTTTTAGCATGTACGTAGGTGTTTTTCATTCAACTTGTTCCTCTAACTTCTGATGAAATTTTTTCTTTTTTAAGGTATTGCTGATTCAGTGTATCAGTTAATGGTGATTGATGATTGCTGATGTTGAGGTTAATATATGAATGTCCAACTATGACAGAGAGCCGGTTGGGGATTAATTTACTTACAATTAATACTATATTTTCTTGCAAATATGTTCTTACAAATGCCTGTCTTACATTTGATATTTTACATTCTTTGAGAATCTGATTCTTGGGAATTTGTCTATATTAGTGTACGAGGATGCCTAAATTGTGTTGTTTAATATTAGTACAAGATCTTTCAATCGGAAGGAAAAATCGTTGCAATGAACCATAGACTGTTCAAATACTTCTCACTGTTAAAAGGCTTATATTTGGTCATTTCTACTTTGATTAAGTTGTTTGTCAAATACCTCTAACTGGAGTATATCTTTTTATCCATCCCCTTGAATGAGGAATTCTAAACTGAATTGATTTTTCAGTTTTTATTTTTTCTATTGTAGCCACTTTCTTTATTTTCTTGTTATTTGTGACATAAGAATCTGCTTTCCAAAACAGGCATCCGTCACATGGAGGACCAGAATTTTCAATTGGCTGTGAGTCTGTGACATATGCTCTCATTGAATTTGATCTGGGAAATTCAAAAAGTGATTCTCAACAGAAAAGCAAGGGATACTAATATAAAAGATATAATTGTTACTCCTCAAAGCTTTAGAGAACATTTTTCTACAGGACCAATATCCATCAATAAATCAAAGACAGATTAAGTTTACAGTAGATATTATATAGAACAAGAAACAACTTTAAGACCAGATTATAAAGTAACATGAACAATATATATATATATATATAAGAATCCATATCACAAACTAAATGGAAAAACTACAATCTAATTGAGTAGTTGTAACAGAAAGGAAAACCAATTAAAAGTACTGATATCACATACTAAGGTCCAAGATCTTCTATCTATTGTTCAAAACATAAGTTGAAACTGCAACTGGTCGATAAATCCGGCTCCTTTGGAATATCTTCAAATGTACACCATAATAGTTGATTCTGGTTTATGTACTTCCAAAAAAGTTGATTCTTGTTTAGGCACATTCAAAACTTCTCCCAGTCCACTAGTCAAGGTAAGTCTTGATGTCAAGAATGCTCCAAGGAAGTTCAAAGCCTACACCACAATTTAAGCAAATCAAATAGGGTAAAATAACAGCAAAAAAAGGATTGTGTGATCAATAATAGCCACGTTACCTCAGCTTCACCGATACTTATCACCTTCGCTTCAAGATCGTCAAGAGAAAGGCTTAATTCTTTCAAATATAAAAGGAAAGAATTAGCAGAATGTGGTTTTACTTTTAGATCATTTTCTACACCGTATAATGCTGCTCTCTTTACAAATCCCATATCAACTTCTTTTGATCCGTTGAGTGATCTTGGGTCCAGTGCAATCAAGGATTTTGCATGATAAATTATTTCATGTGACTTAGAAATCACTCCTCCCTCTATCTTTTCTTCTACTGTGTCATAATAATCACGCCCAAGAACGTCTCTAAGCATAAACTTTTGCTTTGGTGTACCTGCACCATAATAATATGTAATAGGTGGTGGTTGTACTTCAGGAATGTTGAGGGGCTGGTTTCGACAACCAAACTGGTGTGCTACACCAGGATTGAGTAACACAGTGCGTGAGTCAGTACACCAAGAAGAGTCCAAGTTCTCCACACTCTTGTACAAATTACCAACACATCCAGCAAAATTGTTAGCCCCTAAGAGATTTACAACTGACCCTAATGGCACCGCAAGGAAGCTAAAAATGAAGTCAACAAAATCTCCATTAGTTTCTGCAAAGACTATAATTTTTTGAGATTTACTTTGAATTACTTTAACATCAATTTTCTTATTGTCACTAGTGCTTGGCGTTACTCTAACTGCTGATGCGAATTCGTTAGGTGGGTTGCCATTGTTCTTGGAGCTAGTTCCCAAAAATGTATTTGTGAGAGGCTCGTGAGAGGTTAAGGTATACTTGAGGAGGTTCAATATCTATACAAGATGTTAAAACATAAATGTTAAGCATAACAGTTAAATAAAGACTGATAGGAACTCGAATTTAGAAAGAAGAAATTATATACTATTGATTGAATACACCATTACCTCATGTTTGCCAATGTTGTGTGTGACTTCCTCTATTTGAGTCAAGTCTGAATACCCCAATTCCATCAATAGCTGCATGGAAGTCACGGAGGAACTTGGCACAATCTTCAAATCATCAGACACCATAAACAATGATGACCCATTTTCTCTCACAAAGACCCCATTTTGGACATTATTCCCTTGACTCTCAGAATCCAAATTCTTAGGCTGTCTATTAGTGGGTTTTCCACAGGTACAATGAAGGTTTTGGAAAGTAGTAAACTTATAACAAGTATCACACACAAAAAACTTACTTGATGGTTCAGTGTCATCAATATTCAGGAATAGCTTCATGCACAAAGCTTCACAGGGATTCCTGGGATTCAGCAACATCTGTCTGCAGAAAGGGTTGTTCCAAACATCGTTCGAGATGTTTTGGACTGTTTCGTATAGGTTTTTAATATTGCAAAGGAATGATGATGATTCTGATTGTCGTTGTTGTTCATCATTGTTGGTGGTGGTGGTTGATAAAAGGCGAACGATGGTGCCAAGTGGAAGAGATAGGAAGCTGAAGAGAGTGTCAACAAAGTCCTTGGTTGCTTCCACAAAAACAACTTTGTTCCTTTGTTTGTCCACTAAGATTTTGAGGGGAATTGTTCTTGTTGTATCTTCTTGTGGTTGTTCAGAAGCCATGGTAGCACGTTATTGAATAACTCAAAAGTCAGTGGATTAACTTGTGATTATGTATGTTTGGTTTTTACTATCAGAAGTCCAAATATCAACCGTTTCATTTTTCCTTTGGTGAATTTCTCAATTTTCAAAATTCCTACTACATCTCCCTATGCGCCATTGTCACTAATTACCATTCATTTCCTATTTCTTTATTCCAACGGCGGTTCAGATTCCTACTGCTTTTTTAATAGCAGCAAAAAGGATAAATTAAGAAGGGGAGAAAAATAAAATAAAATAATAAAATTAGAAAGGGGCGAAAAAGTCATAAATGAAGAGTATTCTATGGGTGTTAACATTCAAACGGATAAAAAGTAAATGCAAAATGATTAAAAAGTAACCTTAAACAATGCAAAAACAAAATTTATTTGATGCATTTAGATGTGCGATTAGAGCTGAAAATAAGTTGTCAACTCGATAAAAATTAAATCGGCTCATAACTCGACTCGAGTTCGATATAAACATTTTGTTCATGAACTGTTCGACTCGACCCGTTATGTTCAATTCGTTAGTTCAAATCAAATAATTAAAATGTCAATTTTTTTCTTAACATTATTTTTACATTTTGAGCTTTCATTCTTTTTAAAAGATTTTTTTTTAACAACAAATTTTATTTAAAAACCAGATCTCTGCTCAAGACGAACAGAGACCGGTGATTCAGAGAATACAAACTAAAGGTGTCGTATATAGGCTGAACACCCAAAAATAAACACCATAAATGACACCCCTATGCACAACACCTAGTCAAACCCTACTTGACAACACCCACCAAAATAAACATCACCATCTAAAATGAGACTCCTTCACGAAGCAACTACTGAAAAATGATATCCATAACCACCCATCGCCACTACTAAACCCAAAATAAAACCCCTCTAAATGAAACATCATATATATATCGAGCAAACTCATGAACCAATCGAGTCGAACTACATATAGTTTAAGTTCGACTTATTTATTTAACGAACTTAATATTCAATTCAAGTTTAGCTCATTTGGTTCATGAATAAAGTTTAACGAGTTAATTGTCGAGTCTAATTCCGAACTATATTCGAGTTGGTTCGGTTCATTACCAGTTCCATGTACGATTATAAAAACCGCTCGGATCGGATTTTGGATTCCTTTTGTGAAATCGAACCAAACTAAACCGCATATACAAATATTAATTCTTATTTATTTTGTTATTAGTGTAAAATATTGCATTAATCTATTATTTTTTGGTTTTTTATTTTATTTTCGGGTCTTATTAAGAAGCATTTTTGAGACACTCTCTAAACACTCTAATGTAAGTAATTATCTTTAAAAAAGTCAAACGTGTCGATTTTCAAAGCATCTAGTACATAGATTTTCACATAAACTTGTCAGTTAAAGCTCTTAAAAAAGTGTCTCAGGACACTCCCTAACATTTTCCTTTATTTAAAAAATAATAATAATTAGTTAAATTTAATCCAATTTATTACTATTTCTTGTGTTTCAAACATAACTGATTACTTTTATTTGTTAATTTTTAATCTATGGGTCATGCTGACTTGTGTCCTTAGGACACATGTCAAGATTTCTACAAAAAAAAGTATTTAATGAAAAAAAATTAAATTTTGATATTTAGAGAAATAAATTGCTACAAATTTCCAATGCATAATTTCTATTTTTGATTTTTTAACATATGACCAATGAGCACATGTTAGCATTTCCCTTAATCTATTACTCCATCCGTTTCAAAATATATGTTGCAATTTTACAATGTGCACTATTCAGATAGCTTATTTTGACCAAATTTTTTAAGTAATATATAAATACAAATGTTACCATGTAAGATGCTTGATATGTCTCGATAAATATTTTCAAAATATCAAATTTTTATAATTTTATATTATATATTATTAATTATCAAAGTTGTGTATTGGCATGTGTGCAGTGGTTGACTGCGACATGTATTTTAAAACGGAGGGAGTACTATGTTAGTTGGACACTCTTTAAGGATTTTAAATGCTAATGTTTTATGAAAATTTTGTGTATTCAATAATGAATTGTAAATTAAATTTTTTGACCTTTTTAAATAAATTTTTAATTTAAAATTCCTTAAGAGTATCTTGGATGCACTCGTTAGCAAAACCATATGTTATATTATGCATTAAATCTATCATTTTACCACGTCTTTATTATAATTTAAATAGATTTATTTTTTACAAAATTTTATTTTCAATATCCAAAATTCGATCCAAACTAAACCGCATAAAACTAGATCTAATATTATATGATTAACTTTTTTAGAAGCCATCCAAATCAAACTGTGAACAATATAAGTTTTTGGATAAAATGATATTGTCTGATAACTGATTCAAACCAAGTCTCACCACAAACACCCATATTTTATTCTTGACCTTTGTAAAATAATTTGGAATTCAACTTGATCACTTAGATGAAGGACTTGATCGTTGCCTTTAGAGGTGTCAAATGGACTAACCAAACCCGGCCCGACTACATAAATGGGCTAGCCCGGCCCAACCCATATAGAATTGGCCGGCTGCAAATTTTTGAGCCTAGTTCATGTGGGTTATGGGCCAGCCTCACCCGGCCCGTTTGTGTTTTTTTTATTTGCTTTTCTTATGTATTTTTAATATATTAGCTACTCATAACTATCTTTTTATTCAAAAAAAACTATCTTTTTGTTAAAATATGATTGGATGAACATAAAAATGTAAATAATTTTTACATTAACATTAAATATTAATTAAACTCTAGATTATTCCATTGATTGAATCAAATTAATAATTTATAAACTTTGGAATTTTAAAACATTGAGCTAAATTCATTCATTTTTATTAAGTTTACTTATTTAAATATATTTTTTCTAATAAATTTTAAATTAGTTGATAATTTTTTGAAAAAATATAGTGTTTTTTAACAAAAAAAACAAATTAAAATATTGATAATAGATGGGCCCGAAGCCCGATGGGTCAGCCCGGACCGACCCCATTTTTTATATGGGCCAAATGGGCTCGGGCCAAAAAAGCCCAAGTACATTTTGGGCTTGCCTTTTGAGGCACAACCCAACCCAAAATATAGGCTAATGGGCCGACCATTAGCCAGACCTATTTTTGACAGCTCTAGTAGCATTCCTTTTGATTCAAAACAAATCTCACCGCAACCGTGAAATATTTTATCTATTATGACATGTTGCCTCCCTGCTAGACTGAGGTTGAAAAATAAAGGACTTGGTTGTTCTATGACATGTGTTGTCTCTCATAACCAGGGCAGTCTTCGACAATTCGGAAGCCCCGTTGTAATCTTGACAATTTTAATTTTAAAAGTATTGAAAGAAAAAAAATCTAACACCACTTTGGGTGACAAACATCTACGTTCTAGTTATAGGAGCAATGGTTCAAACTTGACTTTTACCCACAGATAAATAGACATTTACCTTCTGACAATGTATAATTGACCATAAAATAGTTGAATTCTAGAATTTTACGTACAGAAAAATGACATTTAGTGACAAATTTTGTTCGCAAGTATAAGTTTTTTTCTTTCCTTTTTACGAAATTTGAGGCCCATTTTTGAGGCCATGTGCCAAGGGCGTTGATGCACTTGCACAGCGCCGGCCCTGCTTATAATAGTCCAGTCAACTTCATTAAAGTGTTTGTGGCCTTGTGGGTAGGATGGAATTTGACCAAACTCAATATCCAAATCAATGAATTGATCAAAGAGTATCTTATTCAACCTTCCTCCAACTTTCTTGTGTGTCCCACTGAGTTTTGGATTATACAATTTAAACATTGTAAAACACATTCAAAAACCCTCCAAAACTCTTTATTTTACCGATTCTAGAAAATAAAAATAGGACGCGCAAGAAGGAAAGAGAGAAGGAAAAAACTCAATGGTTTGGTTTTTAGTTTGGATCGAATCAAACACGTACTTTTTTAACACTAAAAGCGAATCGAATCGAATCGAATGGGTCATCAATGGGCGAGGAGCTATCACATAACTCGCATATTTATTTGGCTTCAACCATAGTATTGTGAGAAGCAAATAGTCCTATAAATGAGGGTTTTGTTTTTTAATTTGCAGATTTTGGTTTTGTTTTGAAAGATGGTTTTGTTGTTATTTAGTATTGAGTTTATTATAACTATTTTGATGAAGTAGGGGTTGAAGTGATAACAAAAGAAGAAATAACATTTATCATTCAATTTGTTATTTTATTTTATAGAAGCACAAGACCAAACTAGCTAATTTTCAACAAAGTTGGTTTAGATAGAGGAAAATGCCACTTTGAGAGGAATTCTAATTTCCCTGCAATATATTTTCCACTCATTTAGAGAAGTTCAAGTCATGTCTTTGTTAACCATCATTATCTTGAATCTCTTTGAAGATATTGTTGATTTCCCACTTTGTAGCCATGTTGATATTCACTTGACTCCCATTATCTTTCCAATTTTGTCATTTCATTTTTTGCACAATTTAAACAAATTACTATAACACAACTACACAGAACATTATTCTAATTCTACTAGATTAAACCAAGCAAAGAGCGTACATACATCATGGAGATCTAATTATCACATTCAAAACAAGGAAAGAATCCTATATGAATATTTGGAAGATATAAAATTTATTAATAACCAAACTCTTGCACGAGATGAACGGAGACCAGCAAAACAACTACATAGAAAATGGCGCCGTATATAGACGGAACACCCAAAAGAAAATACATGCATTGTACATCATAAACACCAATTAATAATACTAAATACACACAAACATGTTATTCAGAAAATAGATAAATACACACAAACATGTGGTAATGTTAATGACATAACCATAGTAGTAGTATAACTCAACAAAACATAAACTGAGATCAATGGATACAATCAGTACGTCCGCCTCAGAGTTCTATACCTCTTCCCTTTACGTTGTTCATACACAAAATCAAGTTGGGGGATGAACTTGTAAAGCATTTCATCGACAAGTTTGAAATACCACAACCTCCATTTCATCAAGCAAATAAGAGGGAGGATGAAAATTCCAAGGCCAAAAATATATCCCAACTCTATACTTAAGAAACTCCAATCAATTGAACTCTCATTATTGTAATGTGGTGGCAACCCTTGAATTCCATCGTCGCCACATTTGTTTGTCAGTGGAGATCCACATAACGCTTCATTCCCTTCAAAGGAATCTACATCAAATGATTGAATTTGAGTTCCCAAAGGAATTCGCCCAACCAGGTGATTGAATGATAGATTCATATATGCAAGGAAATTTATACTTGAAAGCTCTTGAGGAATCTCTCCATTCAAGGAGTTGTTTGATAAGTCCATACATTCAAGATTCTTCAATTTCCCCAATGATGATGGTATATGGCCCGTTAATGCATTATGCGACAAGTTTAGAGCATTCAATGCCTTGAATTGCATTAACTCATTTGGTATTGGCCCCTCTAAATGGTTGCTTGACATATCAACATAAGTGAAGGCACTTTGAATTTTGACAAGCTTCATCTGATGACCTTTGTTGACAATAATAATTGAATCCTGATAACGAGCAAGAATTTTAACTTCAGAATACACCTGGTCAATAATAGAGCGAGACATTTTTCCAAGGAGTTTAATCAAGTTCATTGCCACAGATTTGTCCAAAGTTGGTAATACACTCTTAAAGCTCATAGGATGCAAGTTATCATCGAGATCAAAAAATAAATGGCCAGATTCTGGGCCAAGAACACCTCTATCACGCATCATTGCCTTCCAACTATTTAATAGAGAAACCGGTATTGTTCCGCTCAAGTTATTGGAGGCTAGATCAACAATATGAAGCATCTCCCAATCACCAGTGCTGCTTGGACATTCAATAGACCCATGGAGCTTATTTGACCTTAAAATCGTGATTCTCAGGGTGGAAATATTTCTTAAGAAACATGGAAACCTGTCACTTAAAAAATTATCTCCAAGGTTTAGGACTTGCAGTTTATTGCAATTGACCAAAGATTTCGGTATGCTACCATCCAACAAATTGTCATTCAGATTCAAATATCTTAGTGAACATGAATTTGGGGATATAGTATCAGGGATATGACCACGAAGCTTGTTTCCTCCAAAGTTCAACATCCTTAGTTTGCTACTCAAGGTTGCAAAACATTTAGGAATGTTCCCGTCAAAGTTGTTGTAGGAGAGATCTAACAAGCGTAGGCTTGAAGCATTGCAAAAAGACCCGTCAATTTCTCCCTTAAAACTATTGTTGGAAAGAAACAATATATTTATGGCAGGGAGATAGTTTCCGATGTCTGGTGGTATGGTAGAGCTCAACTTGTTGCTTGAGTAGTCCAAATAAAAAGCATACTTTGGAATGAAAGAAATAGGCCCTTGCAATTTGTTAAAACTAAGATCAACCAAATAAATGTTAGAACTCAAGTTCCAAATACTTTCTTCAAATCTAGTAAGAGAATTCTTGGAAAGATTCAAGTAAAGAAGAGATTCATGTTTCCAAATCCAGTTTGGTATCGGCCCTTCAATCCTGTTGCCAGATAAGTCAAGAAAAAGTAATGTGGACTGGTTTCTCAAGAAACTTGGGATTCCCCTTAATCTACAGGAAGCCAACATAACATTTCTTATCTCTGGAAAGGGTGACAAATCATCATGATCTTCTCTGAAGCTGACGTCAATTGTAAGATTGTTATTTGATAAGCCTAGTACATATAAATTACGTAGCCTTTGAATGACATTCCATTGTATTGTGCCGTTAAACTTGTTGAAAGAAAGTTGAAAGACACGAAGTGTTCTAAGGTTAAAGATAGAGAAAGGAA
>Ga0099826_10003542_pt1 | contig 10638 bp, 4 predicted proteins | sample Mtrugardesep15_FD_76830 | JGI IMG/M metagenome (GOLD analysis project Ga0099826, IMG submission 76830) | Root nodule microbial communities of legume samples collected from California, USA - M. trunc garden sep15 | ecosystem: Host-associated > Plants > Roots > Nodule | place: USA: California...
CAAAATACATTATCAACGACGGACATTGAAGAGGAATGTGATGGACTACTTCGCCGCAGTCAAAGTTCTAAACAATTCAAGTAAGAATAACAATGTTAATTTCTGCTTGTTTTTCAATATATATGTCTAGCAAGTTATTCTTGAATCAGCGAATATGATGAAATACATTATAGAAGTTATGTTGATTGTTGAATTCGTCTTTTAAGTTTTATGAAATGCATTATATGAAATATATTATAGTATTGCGTTACATTGTAGTGATAAATTGTAGCATTGAACTTTTTTTTTAAGAAGTCAAACTAGCCCACAAAATTAAAATTGACACCTTAGAGAATCCAAACTTAGACCTTGAGAGAAGTACAGTCCAAGTTTCCAAATCAACATCATTAGACCAACCTAAGTGGGTTTGTAGCATTGAATTTAATTCTCATGGTCGATTATTATGGTTGCCGCCATCTTGAGGCAATTTATGGTATATATTAAATATAAAAGTTTGTTATACTAGCTAGTTAGTTACACTAGTTTCTCATTGACTATACAAGTCTTGTGTATCCCTTGAACCAACAATTATCTCATTATCAATATAACTTCCATTTTACTTTTCTCTTATCAATAGCTTCTGTCAATAATAGTAATATGGTAAAGGATTTACACATTTTCTCTTTTTTTTTTTATTCATTTGGGAAATGGAATGATAGATACATAGATTAGAATGTATTGGAATGTGTTGGAATGCAGCCTTGAAATTCTGGAAAGGTTTTGCTAAACAGAATATGTCAATGTGTTTTCTTATTAGGCAACAAAATACAAAGAGTACTAAGCTTGGAGAGGGTACTGTGTAGATACTACTCAGTGAGTTTCTTGGGTTGAAAACTGATAATTAAGGGTTCATCTTAAACAAAGCTCTGAAACCGGTGAGCAATTGTTATAACAAAAGATAAAATAAAGGTTCATCGGACAAAGCTGTTTTTCCCGATGTCATGTTTAGATAGACCGCTTAATTAAGCACGTATAGCATAAGAGTTAATCATATAAGTGATATATACAAGTGACTTATATAACAAAAGATAAAATAAAAGGTTCATCGGACAAAGCTGTTTTTTCCGATGTCATGTTTAGATAGACTGCTTAATTAAGCACGTATAGCATAAGAGTTAATCATACAAGTGACTTATATAACAAAAGATAAAATGAAGTCAAACTATTTTCATATATGTTAGAAGCTGTTTTAATAAGTTACCCTGACGAGTTTATAGAAATAAACCGAAAACAACTTATGGATCTGTCATAAACTATTTTGACTTGGCTTGTATTTTCTACATCTGCAGCTTCCTCAACAAGGCATTGATAACACCAAAGGGATCCAAAGAATGTAGCCTTGGTGAGGTGGAAGAAGCAAAGGCAGTACTAAGGTTGATTCCAATTTGGGCTACAACTTTAGTTTATGGTATTATCTTTGCTCAAGTTTCTACATTCTTCACCAAGCAAGGGAGTTCTATGCAGAGAACAATATTTCCTGGTTTCGACATTCCTCCTGCTTCTCTTCAAACGATAAACGGTGTTGCAATTGTTATCTTCAGCGTTATCTACGACCGCATATTCGTGCCACTAGCAAGAGCTATAACTGGAAAACCCTCAGGTATCACAATGCTTCAAAGAATTGGCACTGGAATTTTTCTATCTATATTCACAGTAGTATTTGCAGCCTTTGTTGAGATTAAAAGACTAAAAGTAGCACAAGATCATGGTCTTGTTGATGATCCTAATGCAACGGTTCCAATGAGTATATGGTGGTTGATTCCTCAATATGTTTTGTTTGGTATTTCCGAGGTTTTTACTATGGTTGGTCTTCAAGAATTTTTCTATGATCAAGTCCCAAATGAACTAAGAAGCATGGGACTTGCACTCTATTTGAGTATTATTGGTGTTGGAAGCTTTCTAAGTGGCTTTCTCATTTCTTTGATAGAAAATTTTAGTGGCAAAGATGGACATGATAGTTGGTTTTGTGACAATATCAATAAGGCACATCTTGATTACTTTTATTGGTTACTTGGTGGATTAAGTGTGTTGGGGTTTACATTGTTCGTTTACTTCGCAAAATCTTACATTTATAATCATAAAGGTGTCATCACACAAGGATAATCACCGATTAATTATTGTTTTATGTCAAATATGTATTGAAGGGAGTTTGGCATGCATGATAAGATATTAAGGTTTAATTGTATAGTGTTTGATATAACTTTAATAATATCATGTATTTTGGTAATATCAGATAATATATTGGATTGAATGGCATGCAAATACTCTATATTTGTTGATTATGTGCATAACATTAAATAGGATATGTTTACAATAAAATATATTATGTTTAAATACATAAATGAGTTTAATTTTTATACAATGTCAATATAAATATTTTACGTTGTTAACAAATTATGATCAATCATGAGTGTCATGTTAGAAGTAGTTACGAATAAATTCAAATATTTTTATAATTAGATTGTTATGATAGATTTAGAATTTCATTAATTTCTATCATTGTTGTTGGGAGTAGTTGGGCCAGACAAGACATTGATTAGATAAGTTAGATCTTAAACTTTGATTCAAATCAAATTGTCACACATATTTTTTAGAAAATTGCTTTTTTGACATCCAAGTTTCCTAAAAACATAAGTAAATGACTAAATTACCCCCAACGGTAGTTATGTACCACTGAATTCCTACCATCAAATTGTTCCAAGAGCAAGCGAAAATGCTTCTGCACTGACTCAGGTGAAATAGTGTTTAAAATTTGCATGAAATCGTGAGTTTGAGCTAATTTTATGAGTCTGACTTTGCTTTTTAATCTGGCTAAAACTCACGAGAAACCCTTTTTTCATCCTTCACATTGTTTGTTCTTCCTTTACATTTGAAACAGAGGCGAAACACAACTCCAAAACACGACATGTGGAGTGAACAACTCCTCTACCGTGACACACACATACCTACTCTATCTAGCAGCCATCACTGAAACGCGGCTTCACAGGGAATGTGTGCAACACTAAAACAGGGGCCTTTCTCTCCGACGACCTTCACTGCAACATGCACAACACTAAAAACACAACCTCCATAGACACACACAAGGAACACCACTCGCTCTTAGTATTTTTAAGTTGTTGACTTGATGTCTGAAGTTTGCGTTGTGTGATATTAAATGCCTTAATAATCTACTGAGTGATGGTTTTTGCACTTCACAGAGCATCATTTTCTTGAGTTTTCGTAACTCAACATTTAAAATTTTATGTTGCACAGGTTCAGTGTTTGGAACAATTTGATGATAGGAATTCAACGGTAGTTAACTACCATTGGCGGTAATTTGGTCATTTACTTGTGTTTGTAGGAAACTATGTCAAAAATGAAATTTTCTAAAATATGGTTTTGGTCCCTGTAAATATGTCTCGTTTTGGTTTTAGTCCCTATAATTTTTTTTTGTTGTTTTTCCTCCCTGCAAAATGTTTTGTTTTTAAAAATAGTCCCTTCAGGGACTATTTCCAAAAACAAAATATTTTGCAGGGACCTTTTTAAAAATCAAAATATTTTGCAGGTCTATTTTTCTATAAAATGGGTTCAGTCATCATGTGCTATGTGTCCAAATCATCACAAAAGTGAGGTCAGAGACCAAAACCAAAACGAAACATATTTGCAGGGACCAAAAACAACAAAAAAAAATTACAGGGACTAAAACCAAAATGAGACATATTTGCAGGGACCAAAACCATATTTTAGCCTTTTTTATTCGAATCACTATATCCTTTGGGTTTATTTTTTTATGTTTTTTAAGTCTTTTATTCGAATCAAAACTGTTTAAAAGAAACAATGATTTGAATCATTTCTCCCTTTTGGAAGTGATATTTGAATCATAATACTTATGATTCGTATCAATCTTCATCTGGAAGCTCTTGATTCAAATTAGTGTTTTTGGCTATCAATCAATATTTAGTGCACCTCGAATTTCCAATTTGCACTATTTGATTCAAATCAAACATTTTCTGTTTCGAATCAAACTATATTTTTTAGTTAAATTTGTAGTCCAACTTACTCACCTATATATAGTTGCCTCCACTAATTTCACAAACTATTTATCAATTTGCAACATTACTCTAAAGTTCTCTCTCTCTCTCTCTCTCTACAAACTTCTTCAAATTAAACATTTTTTCTAAGAACACTCGTAGGATTTGAGATCCAGATTGTTAGGATGCTATAAGAAAATTGTAAGTTTGGTTTCATTCAAGGATTCTGGTGGAGCATCAAGGATCTAAAGCAAAAAGAGGTACTTCTAACCTCAAAATGTAATTGCGGGGGTTGTTTCTCAAACTGTCAACGTTGAAGAGGATTGAAGTGTAGTCATCCAATTTCAAGGAGCTTGAATATTAGAGGGATTGGAGTTATTGCATAGTATAGAAGATTTAGGATCGTGGTGATTCTCAAATTGAAGGAACTTATGTAATTGACTCTGAAGGTGAGAAAAATACAAGAGGGGGTGTGTCTGTGTGGGAGGGGGAGGGGGAGGAGATGAACTGTGTTAGCTTTTTCTTCTAAATAACTAAGTCCAAAGTTCAGCTTCTGATAGAGTTCAAACCTGAAGCAATGTTCAGAGTTAAGTGCAACAAATATAAAAGAGATAGGGAGAGAGAAGAGAAAGACACAAAGCAATTTATCCTGGTTTCTTTCACAATCCGGAAGTAGTTCAGTCCCCTTGTCACTTACACGAGATTTTTCACTATAATCAATAAGATTATAAATGCTCAAGCACACAAGCAAGAGACTTCCTATTCTCAAGCACACAAGCAAGAGGCTTCTATCAAACAAAGATTACAAAGAATTTCGTTTGGATTGAACACTTGATATACAATCAGAGGTGTTCACAAAATACAACACAGTTCAGACTCAAGACTTAATAATTTCTAAGATATGAAAGTTTATATGAAATTATAAGTGTTTGATGCGTAGGAATTTTGACAGAGTAATGACACTCATAAAATTGTAGAGTCTTGTTGTTTCTTCAAGTCTTCAATCCTTTATATAAAGGTTGAAAAGAGACGTTGAAGAGTGCCAACACATCAATAGAGTCATTTGAGAAGCTTGATCAATCAACATTGCTTTGTTGCTTGATTTGGTTAATGTCATATGAAGGAATGATTTTGAATTAATTCCTTGATAAGGAATTATCCGTTCTTTTCCAAAGGAGACACAATTGTAGCTTTGTACATTTGTACATGGGAATGTTGGATATAGTGGAGGTAGTGGTCATACACTTTGTCCTTAATTGTACCTTAATGAAAGTGACATTCATTGACCTTCTGTCACTTCCAGAACCATTGTTCTTGATCTTCAGTACTATCCAGGCTTGACATACAATGTTTCTGCTCCTTTGTTCTTCAGCTTGTCTAAAGTCTAACCTTCAGAGTCTGAGAGATCTTCAGAGTCTCGGTGACTATCAGAATCTGACTCCTTCGGATTATAGCTTACAAATCAACTTCTCTTGACAATCTTTGCTCTTTCAGAACCAATACTTGAATAAGATGTTGTATAATTTTTTGTCTATGGTCCTACACACTTTGAACAAATATTAGCATATCCAATTGAACTTTTAATACCTTGATATTATAAAAACTTAAGAGACATTGCTTAGAATCATTTTGTTCCATTAGACTCTTGTAAACATTTTAAACATTATAGTGGAAGCTTGTAGAAGAGGCGTTTTCTACTACAAAGAGAAGATGTACCTCTAGTGCGGACAAAAAGGGGGAACTTGTATAAATCTGGTGTTCTTCTTTCCATCACTATTTAATTTCTGCACATTTACTTTGATGTATGATAATGACGAATTAGGTTAATGTATTATAAAAACTATTTTCAATAATTGTTGATTCATCAATTCAATCAACTTTCACACTAGAAATTAACTTGTTGATTAGTTCATCACATGTATCAAAGTTGTATAGTTACTTGTATTAGTAACTTCTTGTTTAATGCTAGGTTTGGTTTGAAATAATTGTTGGTTTTGTGGATTATGTTGTGTATTGACTATTAATTGTTAAGTAATAATTCAAGTGTGAATTTCTCGTTCCTAATTGAATTATCAGTGTATAATTGCTTATTATGTTATCGTTGAAGCTTTTACATAATCCACTATAGTCATACACTTTCAAAAAACTTTCAGAACTAAGGGGATAATCTATTCACCCACATTAGCTTATCGTTGTTCCCATCATATCAACCACCAAATGATTATAGGAAGGCCATTACTTACAACTGCGAAGTTGTTGGTAGATGCTAAACAATGAGAGGTTATTATCAGGTTAAACAACCAATATCAAGCTTATAAGGTCACACCTCAAAAAGAAGAAGATTACAATTGTATGAATCGTTTCGATGTGTGGTTTAAGTTTAAAGAACTGGTAGAAAGGAATGTTGAGGTTGAAATAGCAGCATAGGAAGGAGAAAACCATACAACCTAAGACTATGATCAGGTTGTTTGAACTGAAGATGAGGAGTATGAAGGTATGGGGCACCCAGACACGACGTAGACTTATTGACTTATTTGTTAGACTCGAGACGTAAAACACGCGTTGAATGAGAGGCAACTGATTAGTTTATTTTCTCTATTATTTCCCTTTTCTAGTACTTTTTGTTTTATGTAAAAAAATTACTTGCTTGAATTGCTTCTATTCCACATAATTATTTTTAATTTTAAATATTTGCATAAATTATATAATCTTTCCATTTCAAAAATTCCAATTTTTTTAGTCTGAGAAAATTATTCAGACAATTACGGTAGAAGACTAACTTACCCACAAAGTTCAAGTGCACGATAAATATTGCGGCTTGTTGTGGAAGATCGTTATCATAACCACCACCTCTATTATGTATAGCATAACCAGTGAGACTTTGAGACAAGTATATTTCACTCTTCTACTATAATTCTTTTTATATGTATGTTCAATGTTGAATCTTATTTTTGCTTGGACTTGCGATCATTCTCAACGAACTATCAGTCATATTATTTTACACATGAGATATTTGTTAGGTACCTTCAGCCTTTGCAAGCCATACTTATTATTAGTATCCTTTGATGAATCCTTTTGAGACTCCATGCAATGTTTCTTTTGTTATTACTAAGTGACGAATCATATCATACTTTTTAACGCTTAATATCGTCTATTTGATTTTGCTTGAAGTTAGATAAAATATTTTTTAGAACCAAGTATAATTTGAATCTAGGCGTTAATATTTGGAATTAGCAACATACTAAGTTTGGGGCTGGGTATCAGTCGAACTTGGTTATAAAAAAATGAAAAAATATAGATAAACCATGAAAAATATGGGTCTACAAAAAAACATATTAGAAAATTGAGAGCCAAAAATTAGTCTCTTCAAAAAAATATACAGAATTTTTTTTTTATGCAGTTCTACTCGTATCCATCTTGTTTTGGTACAAGGAAGGAAGGTTGATAATACTTCATATTTTAGGCATTCACAGGTTAAAATCTAACTCCAATAATTTTTGGCAGCCTACTTTTCCAATTATATCCTTCCTTAATATGAGCAAACTTACAATCCTAAAAGACCTCTTTAAGTGTGTGTAAATAGTGTGATCTTAAATGTCTGTTTAAAATTTCTAGTACATAACAAGGTGCATTCACATGAAGAATGGAGTGGGCAAATGTCGTGACTAGCGCTACTGACTTTATGATGTACATAAGTGTATCTTGGAAAAGAGTGTGGTTGAGAGCATGAACTATCTTCTCTAAGTTTGTCCTGCTTGCATGGAAGTGGCAAGTTAGTCAATCCTAGAAATGGAATGGATGATAATCTGAGCAACCACTTCGGAAAGGTATGTTCTCCGAAAAATAAGCGAAAAATTAAGATTCAAATTCTTTTTTTTAGTTAAAGACAAATAACAGTTTAAGTTTAGGGTTGTGATGACAGTTCATCTTACGTTATTTTAAGCATATTTTTCAAACATTTTAATAATGTTTTGACCCAAATAAGAGGAGTTTTAGCACAATTTTTTATGGTTTAAGGTATATTTTGTAATGTTTTCATACCGAGTCATTTAATTCTAGATTTTTCAAAAACCAATTAATTCTTAGTTTTTTTTATTATGTATTTCACTAAAAATACCATGTAATTCAGCAAAACAAGACACTTTATTTAGAATCGGAAAGACATGGAATGAAGATTCAAGAAGCATCTGAAGACATTACAAGTTGAATGAATACTATTTGAAGTTACAAGACATGTTTGAAGGAAGAAAACACTCAAAAAGACAATAAAAAACGCAAAAACACAATGAAAACAGGGGCCACACACATTGGGTTTGCTGCCATGTGCCTTGAGTGTGCTGATGTGCGCGAGGCACGTGTGGTTCTAGGAAATCACATCTTTCAGTTGTGTTTCCAACATGGCTTTGGGAAAAAGCTTAGTATTTCAGCCCAAACCCACTTGCAAATATGCCTATAAATAAAAGAGCATTTATTCACAAATTCTCATTCAGAACGTGTCGGTTCAAGAGGAAGAAAAACACTTTGATCATTAAAGGAGGAGTCTCTCCTCAACCTTTGTTCTTAGATATTTTTTAATTTGTTTTTGTTAGCATGAGTTACTAAACCCTAATTGGGTAAGCTTCTATATTGAACCACTATTTGTTTGTTGGTTCAATTTCATTCAAGTCTTTTATGCAATTATGTTTTGAGATCTATTTAATTTTTATTTGCAAAATCTTTAATGCTTTTACAAATTCTAGGAGTGTGACATACCTAGAGTCTCAAACTGATCATAGAAATAGAAGGCTGCAAAAGATATTCATATACGTTCATAGTCTTGATATTTCAGAACTAAAACTTAGCTTTGAAAGTCAAAATTTAATTATATAGTTATGAATATTTAAACGCACTTTAACATAATCAATTGTTTTTTCATACTTTGTTATTATCAAAACTTCAAAAACAATTGTTCAAAACTTTTTTTATTCAACACTTGTTGCACTTGCACATATACAAGTCAAGAAGATGATCCAAGAAAGTCACTTGCATATATATTAAATATTAAATAAGGAAAAAGTGACAACTTGACACAATACGATTTCAGACACAAAAGTCTACTTGGATATTTTAATCATAGAGAAGAGATGATATTTAGTGGCACATGAACTTGGAATTGTTTATCCACTCGTTTACTGCATTGCGTGTATATTTTATGAAACTTAACATAAAAATAGTTAGTTGTTTCCCTCTCCTTGACATCATGTTCTATAAAGAAAACTCAAAGGTTTTCAATAGGCTTTTCAATAAAAGCAAGAGTTCAACATTCTTACAGAACAACCTTAATCATATCAAATAACAACTCATCTTTCATGAAAAAGAATTGGATTATTCAATAGGTTTCATTGATGGCAGAATCCAATGAAGTTTTGTTAGAAGCTCAATTAGCTCTTGTTGATGGCGCTGTTGACTACAAAGGACAACCTGCCGTTAGATCCAAATCTGGTTATTGGAGATCCGCTTGGTTTATCATAGGTAGACATTTTCATATCTCTCTTAGTTAATAGTGACAATAAAGGTTGGTTTGACAAAAAGTTGGTCTATACACTGCATGTGCATGAGTTCAACTCCTGTTGTCGATGTTAAAACCTCTTTAGTTGGTGATACGTCACTCTAAGTTTGAGACACTCTTTGAACCTTGAAATTTGGTCATAAAAACCAGCTTAACTAAACTTTTTGTTACAATTTCATTTATCTCTTCTGTACTGTTTTTTTTTAATGACAAAATATATTATATATATAAGTGGAATAAATTCAAGTATTACACCAAAAAGAGAAAATAAAAACACCAAAACCCCCAAAGAAAAACTATCATCACCCACAAAATACTGAAACCCCTAACAAAAGCTCCTCTGTACTGTTTTGTTTTTATCATTCATAAAGATTTGGTCAATAGCCCGCAAATGCTTGGTTCCATAAAGAGTTCGTCAGCACTCTTCGAACCTTGTAGTTTTGGTATGACTATGATAGAACTTCTACGACTAAAAAAAGCAAAATTAGAGAGGGAAATTAGTAAGGGTGGCAAAAATACCTATGTCCACATATACCCGCGGGTAAAATCCGTCACGGGCACAGGGCGGGTAGCTAAACGGGTATCCACGGATATAATAAACGGGTATTTGACTACCCATTATTATATGGACACAAACACGGATTTGATTGTATCCATACCTACGGGTACCCATACCCGATAATAAATTAAGTAAATTATTAAAATATATTTATATATCTTATCTTATTACTTAAAGTTGTTACCTTATTGAAGAAAATTTTACCGTCCACCTAAAATTCATCAACAATAACCTATTTTTATTTTAAATATGGTTAATTCATCTTATTAAGTTCACCGTTTCCATTTCATTCACATCATAAAACATAGGGATTATATAAGAATCATGAATTTTCTATGGATTATATAAGAATCATGAATTTTTTATGAATTATGTATGATTTATGAAATTTTGAATGAATTATGTATGGATGTTTAAAAGTTGAAATTTTTTGGTAATTAAAAAAAGTTATTATTTGTACCAAAAAATAAATAAATTCAAAA
>Ga0099826_10003543_pt1 | contig 10638 bp, 9 predicted proteins | sample Mtrugardesep15_FD_76830 | JGI IMG/M metagenome (GOLD analysis project Ga0099826, IMG submission 76830) | Root nodule microbial communities of legume samples collected from California, USA - M. trunc garden sep15 | ecosystem: Host-associated > Plants > Roots > Nodule | place: USA: California...
ATCTGCTTAGCCAATAGGTGTGTTATTAGTTTTTTCTACAATATTTTGTTGCATTGTAGTTGTATATCCGATGAATTAACCAAGTAGCCATTGAACATGTTGTATATGATTACATAGTATATGATTACATCCTCAAAAGTAAGAATCATAATGTTCTAAAGTGAACTATAGGTGCTGAGGCGAATATCAAAACTTCAAGCATGCTGCTTTGAACATGTTTACAAACATTTGCCTATGGGTTTAGCTGGGGCTGCTTTTTATATGTCCTCCATTCATTCTTGTACTTCCTGTTCTGTCATCTGGTAAAATAACTTATGTTTCAAAAAGGCCTTTAACGTAAACCATGCCCTTTTCACTAAACTTGAGTTCCTTTCTCATTTGCTCGACTTGTTGGTCGTCACCTTGAACAACGATTTCTGACAAGGTTCCATCTTCTTTGACTATCATTTTCACTTTAACTTGCTCCTTTCTGGATGCTCGAGTCCAGTAATAAGCTCCTCTGCATAAATATTCATGGCATCATCAGCTCATACTATTACTCTGAACTAAATCATTTCATTCTATGCAATAACATGTATATGTAAATTGTGAATGCCTTCACTTACGCCAATGGACTTAAGATGGTTAACCAAAACCAATTATTGCCAATATCCGGCACGGTTATGGTGAGCACAAGGGAAACACTTGCCAGGCTGATGCAAGTGCAGAAAGTTAACAGTGCTGCTTGCCCCCTGCTGGGAACCATCACTCCTTCAAACCTTCATAGAAGAAACACAAAATCTTGTTTAGATGTTTGTCTTCATTTGAAGTAATGATTAATTAAAAGGCAAAAATAGGAGAGGGATAAGGCTGAAGTACAATATATTAGTAACTTAATGACATTAGAGAGATCCTAACTCGATATATTAACACCAAGCAATGTGTAGACATCAGAGACTTCTGATAAATGGTTCTTTTACAACATTAAAGATTGGCCTAATTGGTCATAGTAAGATTTTTCACTAAAGAACGTAAACATTCTATTAGTTATTTTCAAAATGTCATTAAGTTACTAGAATGAGGGTTTTTAGAAACCGGTGATCGTCACTATTGAGATCACATCGCACAAATGTTTGTCCACGATATCAACAGCTGCAACACGAATGTGATCACAATTTAAAACAATGGTTAGAACATTTAACTTGATTGATTTCACCAATGTTTAAAATGGTACTCCCTCTAGACTTCATCATAAGCAAAACTATATGCTTACTCATTGCATTTAATTTTTGTTGATTCCAAATTTCTTCTATTGGGCATTGTAAAAGCAAAGAGAAAGCAATTAAAGAGAGAATGCAATGGTTACTTACGTGATTGTTTCTCCTCTATCAACCACTGCAAAATTATTACGAGTGAAGAATGATAGTACCTCCCCTGCAACTTGATTTGGTGCCTTGTTTCCACCTTCATCTATAAAAGTCTTCTTCACAATCTATTTTTCCACCACAACAATAAAAACACAAAATTGTCAAAAACACAACAATAACAAGACAAAAATAAAACATAATGAGAATGAATGAATTACCTTGGATTTGACAGAACGTTTGATGAGAGACCAAAGACCAGGAACAGAGATAACAAAAAGACCAAGAGAAGTATAATAACTAGCCAAAGAGTAACCAGTAGTCTCTGTAAGTAAGAAAAGAGAATTGGGGTTTAGTAGTTGTTGTTGGTTTTGTGTGATGAATTCAGCACTCTCGTGAAGGGATAAACGAAGTTTCTTTGGTTTTGGAGTTGGAAGGTGGTGGTGCTGCCATGAGTGTGGTTTGTTGGAGTGAAATGGAAGAGAACGGAGAGGGTGTGGATGTGGGGACAACAGCATCATCTTGGCAGCCATTGGTTTTTGCAGAGAATGGATATGGAGAAGATGATGGGTTTACCAGTTGGATTTAACGGTCTAGATTTATTACACTGCTTTAAAGGTTTAGATGGAATGAGTTTATTATGTTCCTAAGCTTTTTATTACATGTGTGTTGGTCGTATTTTGCCCCATCAAAATTAACTTTGGTTTGGTTTGAGCTCTTAAAACAAATTTTAGCTTGAGGGGATAGTATTATTATTTGAGTAATGATATTTGCTTAGAGTCATTTTGCGACAATTTTTAAAACAGTATTGTTGTTTTCTCTTTTTATTCGTTAAAAATAGTAAAAGGAGAATGTAATGAATATTTTTTGAGTTGTTCATTAATTGAGAAAAATTACTTTAAAATGGCTAAAAAGCTACAACTACATTATTTTAACATACTAATTTCTTCATTTATTCATTTGATAATTATTACAATTGACCAATCACTTATTTATAGCATAAAGATTCTAACGACTTAGCACATGACTCATCATCTAATATAACTTGTAGCTTGAGCTTATTCTACTGGCTCTATCCTAATTCATACCAGAAAATAAGAACGCATTGTGAGTATGAGTGAGAGAGTTGTAGCGTTGTATCAAAAATGATTGTTCGAATATTATTTCTCGTATTATTTAGACCAAATTTCGTGGTCTTTTAAGATAAATGTTTATAATTTTTTTTTTCTTTTTTACAAACTGGTCTTTAAGTTTTTATTTTTTTTATTTTTATAAATTGGTTTTCAGTCGTAAAATATTTACACTTTTACTCATTTTTTCAGCCAACTTCATTCAAAAGTGTTTATGTATCATTTAACATTGAAATGGTAGGATAAAAAATGTTTATGACATCAAACATGATTATTTATACACATAAACATATTAACATTAAACATTCATATAAATTTGTTTTATCTGAGATGGGTGAAAATAAAATAATGACGCATATATTTTCGGTAATTGGTTATTGGGTTATTTTGTTGGATCGTATGAAGTTATTGGTCTAATCTTTTTAAGTTATTAGTCTATGTAACTCTTGTTATGTCATCTAATTCATATTACGATATTCTCGTAACCAAAAAAATATTATGATATTTTTTTCACGTAGTTTATAATATTCTACTGAAACTTCAATCTTGTTTGTTGTTCTTTTCTCTTTTGTTAAAATGAAAACCATCTAAAGAAGTCGCAAATAAGACGATTGTCATACTTATTTTACTTTTGATTTAATTATAACTTAATTTTTTTAGTCCACATAGTACATATTCACTGACTAACTTTTAGTCCATAAATCCTTAAAAACAGTGGCGGAGCTAGGATTAATGTAAAGCTCGGACAAAAAAAATCGCAACACATTTATAAGGGTTTAAATAAGAAATTGCAAGCAAATAATAAAACAATCTAAAGAAATTACCCAATTTATAAGGGTTTATATAAGAAATTCATCGAAATTTACATAAAAAATTGATCCGAAGCCCGAACGGATGTTCGGGGTCGCCGGGCCATAGAAATGTCCATGCTTAAAAAAAAAACTTTTAGTCCATAAAGTATAAACCTAATATCATAGTCAATCCTTGGGTTAGGTGTTTTATAGGTACGTGCCACACATTGGACGTGGCGTGTAGTTGCCACTTTTTGTAAACGAGATGCATACATGGTAAAACTATAGCAAACGTAAAGAGATAATGGCCATAGATATTAAGCCATTAAGGTGTGGAGTGGAGAGAAAGGAGACTTGAGATTTGGAAGTAACTAAGGAAGCATCAAAACTTTACTTCATGATACAAAAGTACACTTACACTGTCATCATGCTTCGTTTTTGCACGAGTTGCATGAGGTGAATAAGGATGAAGGTAGAGGCGTTGCAGCCAAGCCAAAGGCACCAAAGGCGTAGCGATGCATTTCATCATCATCTTATGGCAAAAAAAACATAATACACCGTTTTGGTCTCCTAATTTTTAAAATTTGAAATGATTTTTGTAAGACAATTGTGCGATAACTTTTTGACAACTCTCCTTTTCATACTCATGTTATGTTCTTATTTTATCGATATATGATATTTAAACAACTATTTTACGACAATTTTTATGACAATATTCTCTCACATACTCACATTGTGTTTTTACTTTCTATTTCTATTGCTTTGTTTTTTTATGTTAATATTTATATTTCTTTGTATATTTTGGTTATTCTAGAAGTTGTCACAAATATTGTTGTTCAAATAACATTCTTCTATTCTATCTCTTCCATTTTTCTGTTTATATTGTTTTTGAGAAATAAAAATAAATAAAAAGTAAGTTGTTACAAATGGTAGTACAAATATCACTACTTATTTTAAAATGTTTGATGTTTTCTTCATCTATGTGACAAATTTTATTTCAGTATATGACAAATGAGACGTTTATGTGACAACTTAGCATATGTTTGGTTTAACGGTGACTTTGACTATTTCCAATTTCCCACGGTGGATTTTCACGTTTTCGTAGAAGCTACGTATTTAAACATCTCATTTCACGATGATAAACGCATGCTAACATGAAAATTTAATCAAGAAAAGCTGTTTCAAACACTCTTACATTAATGATCTAAATAGAATTTTGGATTATTTTTTCAAAACCAAAATTTTTTTTGACAAAATACTTATTAGTTTTCTTTACTATTTCATATATTCAATACTTTGGATGAATACGAATGTACCCTTGTGGACAGCTAGCCCTAGGAGATGTGGAGCTGAGCCGAGGCCAAGTTCGCGCGAAGGAATCATCTAGTTCCGAAAATAACGGTTCAGAGAGCTCACTCTCAAATTCAACAAAGTGTGGTGTGTTTGTTTTTTCCATAATCCCAAATTACCCTTCTCGCTCTCGCTGTTAGGTTATCGTCTTCCTCCCTCAATCTCATTCCTTACTTCGCTTTCCTCTTTCCTCTCACCACCGCCCACAGTCTCACCGGTAATTATTTATTTCTCTATTTTTTTCTCCCAATATTTTATCTTTAGGGTTTCAATGCGGCGAGTTTTGTTACGTTTCCCATGCTTTTCTTCGTTTTGGGAGTTGGATTATTTATTGTTCAGTGTACAATTATTTTACACATGTTTGTTATTTTAATATGACATGTGGGTATTGCAGGGACTTGCAAAGTTTCTTTGTAAGAACAGCAATGTCAATAAGACAACAATAGCAAAGTCCAATTTTCTGTAGAACGAAATATCCTTTGAAAAATTAAAATGTAGGTGACCTAATAGGCTACTATAGTTGAATCACTTGATATGTTTCTCATACCAACTTTTTTCCTTTGTTGTGTATTTTGAACTTCTTAATTAGCTCACTGTTTAAATTTTGTGAATGCTGAGTTCCAAGTTCGGTGCAGTTTGCTCTGGAATGGAATCACATTTTATGTTTGATTCGCAGAATAAGTATGGAAACCAAATATGTCATCATAAATATAAACTAATGAAGATAAGGTACAACATAGTATTGCAAACTTTAATCGTTATGGCCACAATTTTCCATTAAGCAGTTCTTATTCTGTAGAGTAGAGGTAAGAATGGAATGAAAACTTTGCACCAAACATGGTCTATATTGTTATTCCCTAACCTTGGCTTCTACGGTGAATTGGTTTTGTTGAAACCTAGAATTGGCTTAGTTGAATCCTTTCATAGGAAGTAACTTACTAAATGAAATTGCTTATTTTTTTTAGAGATCTTGTTTCGACATATTGAGGCATGGACTTGAAAATCATCTTGTAATTGAATCTCTTTACTTTTGCTGCTTGTTAGGTTGCTTACCGATGAAAGCTGTTCATTAGTAGTGAACAGCCTGGTGTTTTTCTTCATACTTGTGTAGTGTTCTGGTCAATAATATTTCACCTTATATGCTAATGGCTGTTGATCAAAGAAGAAAGCAATTAAATGGTGCAAGCCTGGTTAGTTATGGTTCTCCAGAGCAATATAGGACTAAAAGAAAGAATTTTGGATCACCAGTGCAAAGTGATTTAAACATGAAATCTCACATTTCTGTTGAATGGGATGCTAATCACCAAAGGGTTGTTACCAAGCGGGAACAGATTGGCATCAGTTGGAGACAAACGAGACCATTTGCCAGATTTGATCACAATGGACATGAAGTCTTGGCAGATGTGCTTGCCATGCCTGAAGAAATTTTTGGTCTGGATAGTTTAAGTGAAGTGCTTTCCTATGAGGTAACAATCATGTTGTGTTATTTTCAACTTTTTGCAGCTAAAAATATATACAGTTTTTGTCCAAGAGTATTTCTAAATTGTCTTTTGTGAAACTTTTGGCAGGTTTGGAACACACAGCTTTCGGATGATGAGAGAAATTTTCTTAAGCAGTTTCTTCCTGGTGACTTAGAGGCAAATCAAGTTGTCCAGGAGTTACTTTCTGGAGATGAATTTCACTTTGGAAACCCTTTCTTAAAATGGTAAGATATCTTTCTTTATATTTTCTCTGTATAGACATTGTCTGCTGTATTTTGCATATGTGGTTGATCTGATTGCATAGTCCATGCATGCATAAAGAAATATATGCTAGATGTGATCATTTCTTTGACTGATGAAGACTGTTATTTGTTGATCTAATGTGATAACTGGCGTAACTATCTTTCTGGGTTGACTTAACCAGATATGCCAACTGGTTAAAGACCCGGTTTGTTGGATTTTGTGAAATTTGATCTAGGTTTAATCATATACTTTAATATTATTGGTCCGGATCTTTTTGGCCAACGGTTTGGGTTACCTTTTTTTCTCAGTTTTCTTAATGTTTTTGTTTCTTTTTATTTTCTAGGTCAGATTTATGTCCTCCCCAGGGTTTTTTGCTTCTTCTTTTTATTAATAACATTTGTTTGTGGTTTGTCAGTTTGAGTTAGTAGCACCACTGGCTTTTGCTTAAAAAAATGTAGTATTTTTAGTTTTTTAGTATTTCCAAAATTTTGTAACTTTAGGGGACTTAATTTTATTTTGATTGCATTTACTTTTCCTTCTTCATAGGTATATAGATTATATTTGGGTTAAATATGTTTTTGGTTGCTGTAAATTTGCGAATTATTGTTTTGGTCCCTATAATGTTTTTTTTAATGTTTATCATTCCAAAATGTCAAATAACTATTTTTTTGTTCTTATCGTCATGTGACATATGTTAAGTGCTTTTGTGTTTTTATGGAAAGTCACGTGGTCATCATAGGTGACACCTTATTATGTCCATTGTGCCTTGTTAGCATGCGACTCCACTAAATTTTTCCATGAGCTCTAAAATGAATGTTAGGTAGTGAAAAACAATATTTCAGATTTTAGAAGGATGAAAACTATAGGAAACACTTAACCAAGACTAAAACCAAATTTTGCCTATTTTACAAGAACCAAAAACAGTAATTTACTGATTTCAGATTTCGGAGGCATGAAAATCAAATGAAATGTTTTACAAGGATCTAAACCAAAATTATCTCATTTTCTATGGACTAAAACACATAGTTAACCTTTATATTTTTTGTTTTATGTTTTTATGATCATTTCTGAGTTGTACATCAACAATGCTGTCACACATGGTTCCAGCTCTAGAGTTAATTCATTGAACTATACATATTCTCAACTCTTGGTATCCAACTTGGCTAGACTCACATTGATTTTCATAGAACGAGTCTACTACATAATGGTTATTTTCCCTTAGACATGCCTAAAATGACAGTGGTTCTGTATTTTTAGATTTACCCAAATGCAACACTTTGGTCTGGTTTTGTTTTGTCGCCATCCTATTCTCAATATTCAATAAAATTGTTCATTTCCTTCAAAGTTTCTATCAATTTCTCAATTCTCTTCAGCGGGTTCCTAATGTTATGGCATATCATCTTTCAATTGTATAAAATTCCTGTAATCTCAGCAAGTTAATAATACAAAATGAAAAAAGAACTTAAGTTTGCAGGTCATTCATTAAAATATTCACTTCTTTTTTAGACTTTAGAGCCACAAATGAATGGTAATATGCATTTGCAGGGGTGCTTCACTTTGTTCAGGCGATCTTCATCCAGATATGATTGTTTACCATGAGAAACATCTAAAATCTGATAGAAGAGCATACTTCTCACAGTTACGTGAATATCATAAGGAGTAAGTCATGCACAGTTATTTTATTGTGGATTCGGATCTTGTTTCTTTTGGCATGACACTTAATATGTTGTCATTTTTCATCTGGCAGTATGATTGGATTTCTAATTAAGCTGAAGGAGAGGTGGGAGACCTGCAAAAATCCAGAAATGGAAATTCTACCAAAGATTCTGAGGTTTGACATTTGGAAAACTGACTATATATTGCAATTTGCACACACCACACTCTTTCGAACAGAAGTATTGAGTAACTACAGGTTTATTCCATAATTTTATGACAAGGACGTGTGCTTTCAATACTTATGTACTTACATAGATGGTTTTCCATGATTGAAAGAAATAATCTGGGGTGTCGCATTGCTTCAAATCTGAGATGATAAACACCTAAAAATCTATTCAAGATGTATCTGAGGAAATAGAAACTACCACTCTAGTTTTTGTTTAGCTAATGCCTACATTGGGGGTGTGTAGTGTGCATTTACCTTTTTGCTTTGTGCAGGTCAAAGAATGATATAAAGAAAAGAAAACGGTCAAACTTGGATGAATTCAGAGATGATGATCATGATGGGAATGTTACAGTGACATCCAAGTCATGTTCCTGGGATGAAGGGGAGAAAGCATACGGTGACATCCAAATTTCCTCAATGGGACAAGGCAATGATCTTCAAAGAAGGTATTTATCATTGCTGCACTTGATACTGGGCTGCTTTAGTGAAGGTTGCTTCAGATAATTGGTTGTTATGTTATGGTGCCTCTTAGATAAAAAATTTGACCACTTTTATCTATCAAAAATATTTATTTTTTTATTACTAAATGAGTATCTATAACGAGTAGGTATCTGGCATATGTTGTATCAAGGAGGAAGTAATTAATTCCTGAGGTCATTTGATGCAAAATTGATAGAAATCTGGTATTTTAGAAAGTGTATGGAAAAATTCACCAGTACTAAACAGAATACACACAGTAGTTTTGGGGGTCTGCACACCTCCCTGCCCAAAGACCCAATTCCCGTTAAATACTTAGATAGCTCTCCCTCATCCTCTCCTATTAATAGGCAACATGCCTTATTTCTTCTGACTTTGTCAACTCAACTAACCTAACAAACTAGGCAACTACCTCAGTTCTGACAAATAATATTTTTTTAATCTTCAAATGTTTTTATTTCTTATATTGGTATTTTGATTTGCTGGCACTATTCATCTTCTACTGGATGGATCTCTTGCTTAGCTGTGGTCGGGCTTTTCATTCGTTTATATGTATATCAGCTTTAACTGTTTCAATGCTTAACTATCTCGTTATAACAAAATGATGTTTGACAGGGTGCTTGGTGAAGACTTCGATAAAGGTAAACCAAGAAATATGATGGCTTCAGATTTTATGCTTAATGTGGGAGGAAGACCCAAGAAAGGAGGCAAACTATACAAGGAGAACATTCATGCTAATGACAGTGACCAATATATGTCATATATCAAGGTCAGACAATCCCTCTCTAATCTCTGAACAGTACTGAATTGGTAGGGGTAAACATCTTTGTATTTGGGTTAGTCGTGTCATTTGTGCTACTAAGTAATTATAGGGGAAATAAAGTTTGTTCTATGTTATGTGAAACAATCAATTTTTGTCACATCTGTTAAGTTTTTAAACTTCAACTAACATATTGAAAAATGAACAAGTTTTTTTAAAACTGCTATGTTCTTGTTTTATCTTAATTCTCCTTATTTTGTAAACATTTAAATTTGATTTATGTTAATTCTGTTCATTGTAGTTTACAAAAAATACTATTTTGTGGTTTTCCTTCTTTTTTGATGAGACAACAAAGCAAACATTTGCATTTTTTACTGCAGAATTATTAGCATCTCTAAGGCATTTGCTGATTATTTCCCATGTTTCAGATTACCAAGATGCAGCACGAACTTGTTAAGAGTTTGAATGTACCATCTAAAAGCATCCCGGCTAGCACTCTTAACTGTGTTTTGGGTGACCTTGATAACTTTCATGTGCAACCGTACAAATTATTTATCAAAGAAGAACAGAAGAACTTGCATGAGCATTGGTCAGTAATGTTGAGGGCTACCTCTGTCGAATTTTTATTGTATGGTACAGTACATTTTGTTTACCATTATTGCTTTGCTTACTAGAAGATATTTTAATTTCTATAGGTTACAATTGGTGAAGAAACATCTCCCCGCATCATTTGCAAACTGGACAGAGAGACTGATACAGAAACATACAATGAGAAATTCTTTGTTGCTTGAGATGAAAGATAAATCAAATGTACTGGTAGAGGTTTGTCCTTTTCTGAAGATCTATTAAAATTTCCTAGCTGTGAGCTTGCATGCATGTATCAGTATATCTTTTTCTTGAATTTGACAAGATACTTAGGTTTACCTTGCCTCTTGTAGCATAATAGTGGCCATTATTCTTAATGGTTTTTGTTAAAACCTTTTCCATTAATTTGCCATGCAGGATGAGGATATTTTGCGCACAGGAGTCCAGGCCCAGGATGAGGAGCATGGTGGTGATAGTAACCAGTCTAGCTTGGAAGATGAAGATTCTATTGTTAGATTCCAAGTGAACCCGTCTCTCCCCAATTCTTATCACAGCGGCGATGAAGAGCTCCACCACTTGCATATAGATTTGGAGAA
>Ga0099826_10003544_pt1 | contig 10637 bp, 3 predicted proteins | sample Mtrugardesep15_FD_76830 | JGI IMG/M metagenome (GOLD analysis project Ga0099826, IMG submission 76830) | Root nodule microbial communities of legume samples collected from California, USA - M. trunc garden sep15 | ecosystem: Host-associated > Plants > Roots > Nodule | place: USA: California...
ACCCACACCGCGACGAATACTAGAAATCATCCGCCACCACAAGGAGCCATCTCTCCCACCCTCCTTAAGCCGCCCCCCTTCCTCCCCATACCTAGCCTGCAAAACTCGATACCATAACCCTTCCTTATTAACCAACATTCGCCAGCACCACTTCCCTAGTAAAGAACATTAAACTCCCTCAACCTCCTCACGCCTAGACCACCCTCCTCCCTCGGAAAACAGACAGAGTCCCAGTCCACTCAAGAAATTTTCCTAAAATCCTCACCACCCCCCCAAAAGAAATTTTTAAATAAAGATTTGATAGAAGAAATGATACCTGCGGGGGCCTTGAAGAAGGAAAGAAAGTAAATCGGAAGAGATGACAGGACAGATTTCAAGAGAATCAGACGACCACGAAACGAAAGAAATTTACTTTTTCAGCTCGACAATCGAGAGATAACAGAGTTCACCAGCGGTTTCCAAAAGTCTAGCTTCCAAGGATCTCCACCTATAGGCAGCCCCAAATATACAAAAGGAAAATCTAAGCCATTAAATTGTTTTTTAATAAATTTTATAGAGTCTAGTGAAATAACACGAGTGACTAAGATCCCACTAAACTTTCCAATCACTATAGCAGATCTGCTCCCCGTTAGTGTCATATTAAATTCACTAAGTGTCAAATTTTAAAACAATAGACGAAATTGCTCCAAAAAAAAAAACAATGGATGAAATTAATTATTTGTGATGACTAAAAAACGAAACATCAAAATTAGCTTATTTGGTAAAAACAATGCATAATATATGTAGAAATTGATGTTTGAATCTCAGACACCTAACTTATCCCCTTTGAAAATGGTGAATTTCTAACTCGCCTTGAAAAAGGAACTTTGGATTACCAAGATATCTTCTTCATGTGAATCGAGGGATTAACACCAAAATAGTGTGGCACCAAAATGACAAACAAAAAGAAATGACCAAGACGATAAATCAAATTATATTTTTGTAATTTGAGATTCTTCCTATTTGTGTCCTCCTATTTTTTCACATAAACGTAAAGTCCATAAAAGTGACCTAGTTATTGAATTTTTTATGATTTTTTTGCAAGCGTGTTTAAGACGTTAAAATATGGTTTTCTACATAAAATTATAATTTTTCGACAGGGGATGTATTAATTATGAATTTTTAAAGCTCAAAAAACACAAATTACAACCTATAAATCAAATTTTGAGCTAGTTGTTTGCACATAAATCTATAGAAGTCATAAAAAAAACTACAAAGTGGTAGAGCGCGTGGCTTTTAACCACGTGGTCGTGGGTTCAATCCCACAGTCGGCGGTTTATTTTCATCACTACAAAGTTTCATAGCATTTCGCAAAACGCCTCAATTTATTTTTAACCCAAAATATGCAAAATTGCAATTTCTTCCAAGTAAGCATGTACTGATCCCATGTCAAAATGGGTTCCTTAATTTTAAAGGCATGGTTATAACATCATATGGTCATTTCACAGCGAAATTTTAGAATTTTCAAACGAGAGACAAATAAATTATGAATTGTTTAAGAAATTCAAAGCTCCCTCTAAGCATCCAATTGCTCGACTCAATGGGTACTTCTAGTGGTTTGTCGAAGAAGCTCTTGTATTTCTTTAAGGAGTTGGTTAGCGGCATAGACACCTCTTAACTCTAAATCGAATATTCAAGAGACTAAAAAGACCGAGAATGCAGATAACTAAATTTGACACATAAGTATATTTTTACTTGAAACAAAATTGTAATTGTATATGTTCAAGTCAAAGAATAAACATATATTAATGATGTTTCATAATGCTATAAAACTCTACGTATCCTCTTTGAAGTAAAAAAAGAAAAAACTCTGCATATCCTTTCTATATACTTTTGTAAATGTCTATACAAAAAGAAAAATCAGTTCAAAATTTGATTTCTAGTTAAGGTTTATGTTATTTTGTTTTTTTGACTTTTTTTGCGCTTTATAAATTCTTTATCAACTTGTCTCTTGTCGAAAAATTATATTTTTACGTGGAAATCCATATTTTAACGTCTTAAACATGGATGTAAAATGTCTCAGGTTCGATTCTCTCCGGTGTTAATTTGAGTAGACTAAATTAGCTTCTTCAAAAAAAAATTAAAAACATAGCTGCAAAAAATTATGAAAAAAATTAGAAGAAAAAATAAGTGGGGAAAAATCTCAAATTATGTAGAAAGAACGTGTATTTTTTATTTTACAAGTAATTTTTCATACTTCGGGTATATTACATAGTAAATTTAAACAATTAATCTTAAAATAAATACATGTGAAAATAACTCATTTAAACAAAAGTAAGTAAAAACAATTTATATTGGTGACTTATGGCAAAAACCATCCCTTGTCACTAGATGTGGTCTTTCACTCATTTATTTATCATTGCAGTGGCAGTAATTGAACAAATTTAAAAGTGTACAAGGTTGTTAAATCTTAATCGTCTTACACGGACATGGCAAAACAACAAAACTACTTATTGGTCGGAATCCACTCAGGTCTATCACAAGTATGATGATTATAGGTTCTATGATTCAATTATCATGTTTGGTTACAAAAACTAAATGATTAAGGATCAATCAATCTTATTAGAAGATCTACTAATTTTTGAAACGATTGTCACAAAAACCTAGAATTTGATTTACCGTGATTTTGGAGCGTAGTTAATGTGTCTGTTTTATAGTACAATTTTACAAAATTACCCTCATTAAAGAGATAAAGTGAAAAATTAATTTATTGTACTTTTAGAATTAGTAGTAGTATTAAATAAGGGTATCTATGGAAAAAAATAATTAATGTGTGTTGTAATTTGAAAAGGGAGTTATATTTAGGGACAAAAAAAAACAAAATGAGGTTATATTAAGGGACGGAGGGAGTAGTTAATTTGATTACCAAATCCAACAACATCAACAAATTAAAAAATATAATTAACAAATTCATCATCATAACTAAGAGCATATATCAATCCCCGAAAGAGCATCAATGTCATTATTCTGAATCTAACAATATTAAACAAGTCTCAACATAAAACAAATCCGTATGAAACAAAATCCAAAATAAATAAAACATGTAAATTGAAGTCAAGGAAGGAAGAGTCGTATCAACAATCATCCATTCAATCATAAATTGTTCACTGATAATTTATTAGAAAAACATAAACTAGAGTTAGCATAATTAAACCTTATAACCCTGTGTTGTTGTAGAAAAACAGCTATCTATGCGATCTACCAACAGTTCGAAAACTCAAAGGTTGTTTCCCAGGAGAATCCAAAGACCGAAAAAGTAGATGTTTCACCGCAAGAATCAAATCAACAGTAGGTTTATTAGGAGGACTTGAAGTTAAAGTTCTGAAATTCATGTGTTGATTAAGAGCTTCATCAGTGCTAATATCTCTCTTTGATTTCAAAGTTTCTTCTTTCACTGCCTCTGCGCATAGCCCACAAATCCAACGACCATGGTAATTCTCACGAACACTATCAATATATGATGGCGTGCACTCCTCCGTTAAGCCGCAACAGTAGCACTTCACGGCTTCCACCTCCATCGCCGTCGTTTCGATTGAAGCCATCAAAACCCTATTTCTCACAGAACAAATAAAACAACCAAAGATTAGTATATATTTATATATCTACTTACGCGTTCTAAGATTTGAAATTTTGAAACGTGGTAATGTTACGATGTGATGTGAGTGTAACTGAAGATTTGTGAAATTTATGTAATTTACCGTATCAAGCAATGGTATTGATTTTGTAAGATTCTGAAAGATTTTGTTTCCTGAGTTGGTTATTATAACGAGGGAGCAATTATCGCTCCTTCTCCCACTTAATTTCGCCGCCAAAAAACTGAACCACGAATAAGGTGCAGTGCATTTCTGAGCCTTAATTGGCTTTTTGAGATTAGTTAGTATTGAGTGCTAACCAATTGCACAAAAATTAGCATAGGCAATACTAAACTATTGTGTTTGATCTATGTTCTTCCTATGACCACGGAGAACTAGAGATGGTCTTATATATGTGTGTTCCATTTTTTATTTTTTGGCACAATTTGTCGTTTTATATATTTTTTAATATAGTCCATTTTTCTCACCATATTCAACGTAATACAATTAATAATGAAATTGCAAACAAAATTTAATCGATTATTATTTTTAACAGAAAAAATACGGGTTTTACTAACGAGTTTTGGAACGCTCTTTAAAAATATCGAGAAAAAAAAAGGAATTAACTCGATGCATTTATTTAAAATAAATAAATAAACATCTTAATTTACATGCATTGAATACACGCATGTTTATAAAATGTTTACTATTCTAAACTCTCAAAGAGTGGCCTTAGATCGTCCACAATGGTGGGTGTTTAACTTATTTAGCACCACGTTAAATCGGCATTCCTATTGTAGAGTAAAATATATAGGTGTTTATGGAGAAGGGTGGTTATGGAAGCACCCTCCCTCTCTTCATTTTTTGTTGGTCCTATTTAATAAATTAAATAAATTTTGTTTGTACCAAGAAAAAAATTGTTAAAATGTAACGATATAGAATAATTTGTGGGACTTATTTAATAATCTATTTTGAGGTGTTGGGTTGAAGAAAAATGATGTTTATTAAATATTACCGTAAAATTAATGATGACTCATTTAACACCCAATTCGAGTGCTCTGTTGTGGATGGTCTTATACAACTTATTAGCATTTTTCAAAAAATATATAATACTGTTTCTTTTTAATAAGTCAAATTAGCCCACCAAAATTGACACTCTTAAAATCTTGCTCAAAATATTTTGGTTTAAGGGGAGAACGGGAATCAAAATATTTTGGTTTTTATTTGCATATGATATATCCGACCAAGAAATATGAATGGATAATATCAACTTATTTTGTCTTGAATTAAATTTTATTACAAATTTGTAATAATGTCGATTAAAAGAAGAAATTTATACCTATAAACTTAAGAAATTAATATTTTTTATCTTAAATTTATTACTTGTTTCCGTTTCTAGAAATTAAAATTGGTATCGAAAGAATCAAATTTGAGACACTTAGAGGGAGAAACACACTTTAAGGTTTTAGTACCAACCTAAAGATTGATGATTATTTAAAAAAGAAATTGATTTGTTATGGTTGTTTCGAAGATTGGATTAAAATTAATTTTAAATTTATATTTAGATAAGATCAAATTTGATTGGATTTAAATTTAATATTATAATTCTTTTTCAAAAACATGAACTTTTGATTCAATTTTTTTACGGTGATTTAATTCACTTAACTAATAATTGATTTAAAATTTTGTTAACAAGTGTTCCGGGACACTTTATAAATATTCTAAAATAAGTTATTATTTTTTTAAAAAATAAAATATTTCGATTTACAATATACTGGTTACACATTTTTTTTATAAATACTTACGATTTATAATCCTTAAATAATATTTCAAAAGACACTCGTTAAAATTTTCTTTTTAATTACCTTTTTGATTAGACTTTAAACAAGAATAGTTTTTTCTATTTCTTCTATAGATAGGATAGAATATAGATAGATTAGAAGAAGAAAATTAACTCTTGTGGAAAAAGAAGATTTGGCAATTATTAGTAGTGCTTTGGTGGCAATGGCACGGTGAGTTCCATGTTACGCCACGTCGTGTGTTTTTATCCCTGTGCTGAGGTGTCACCCAAAAATTACTATTGATAGAATGATGGGAAGGTACGTGGCATTGTGGGATTTATGGTGAGTAAGCATTTACTGCGTTGGGTTAGACGGCAGATCCAATGTCTTTGTGAGTAGCGGCCTAAAGTGGGAGTGGTCCATTGACTAATTTACCCACCCAGCTGTCAAGATAACTACCCTTACATGATGGAAAACGTGCAATTCACGAAATATTTTACTCATAATTTTCATTTATCTTCCAAATTTGAGATTAATTATTAAACATTGTTAGAGTAAAAATAATTTGTTTTAAAATTAATATTATTTTTACTTTTTTTTGAAGGATTAATATTATTTTTACTTTTTTTTGAAGGAATATTATTTTTACTTATTAATACAATATTAACTACTTCGTTCGACCTTAATTTTTTAAATCTTGATCTGACATTCAATCTTTATTATAAAAAACAAAAGACATAAATCATCAAGAACAATAAAACACATTAAAAATAGTTATTTTTATTTAATTATCGTATAAATTTAAATTTATTTCAAGGATTGCAAAAACATTGAATCAACAAATCATTTGTTTTTAGATTGTAATGTCTTTTAATTTTTTGATGTCTTGTCGTAATTGACTTGAGTTTTCTTCGGTAGGTCCCTTCAAAAATACAGGTCATTTCTTTAAGTTTGGTTATTTAGTAGGTGTCTCAAAAACTCGGCGTTCCAGGATACATTTAATTTGGTTCTCTTGTTCTTGAGTAATTTAGAATGAAAGGAATATCAGAATTTTTAACAACAAGACAACCTCATCTCATTAGTTTATGGATAAAATTAAGTTGCATTCTTTTTGATAATTATAATAATCTCATGTAAAAAAGTGTTATAAAAAATACTCCTAAATTGTAAGTTAAACTGAGTTATTTTATAGGTCACATAGATTTAAATTTTAAAGATTTTGTTAACATATCTACTCAACAATTTTATAGTTTTTATTAACATTATCTCTAAATGTTAATCCACTCCCACCTAAATTTCATATAATTTCCTTTGAATTAACAATTTAACACAATATTATTTTGAAGCAGACAAATCTATGTGATCCCCTAAAAAGAATCTACGTCATATCAATTGCTATAGCATTATACACCGGAAGAATGCAGTGAAAAATTCGAGGATCAATAGCGTATAATACATGCTATCCTAATATCCTATCTTATTGAAGATAAGCCAAATATATGTTTTTTGGGTACAAAATAAGTCAAAAATTTATGTAAAAAACGACATTCTTGCTGCTGTGAGAAAGATAATTAATAAAACCATCCGAATCATCAACGTGTGGTTTAAATTTCTCCCATAATTTCGTCTATATTTTTATTACAGAAAAATAAGTTTAATTTAAATGTCAAAATAAAGATAGTACCCTTAATTTAATTGTGAATAGAGACGTTTGTAATCCATATTTTGAGAGACACCGCATTTAACTTAAATTTTAAGATAATATGTTTATTGGTCATTTCACTTCTAAAATGTTCAACATTCATTTTTCCATCCAATATGAGACATATTAGTCATATTTGGTACACCAACAACAAATACTATTGATTAAGAATGAAGTAAGAAGGTAAAAAACACGTTAAATATATCCATTAACACTTCGGAAGTCAACAAAAAATTAACAAATCAAGATCTTAACCAAACAATTTTTTTTTTCCGATCAATGGTCAAGGATAATGCTAGATTCACGTTTTTTATATCATTCATCTATAGAATTTTTTTTGTTGCACTCTTGACATGATCAATCAAACCACACGAGGACACGTTGATCATTTATAAGACCGGGCGGGACAATGATGAACAGGGTCGTTCCTACAAAATTAGAGGTTTGGCTTTAATTGTAAAGATAGGCCCCCTAGTAAAAAAATATTTCCTTTTTTAAAGAGAAAAATCTTACAAGTGTTTTAAAAAAAGAAGAAAATAAATATATATTGTGTTTTTAAGGAAAAAGACAGTATTGAGGATATTTAGAACTCAAATCCATATTAAATTTGGCCCAAATTGAGGCCTAAAAAAATAATTATAGTAAAAAACATATGTTTCCGCATGGCCATATCAACACTACTGATATGTTTTCACGGATTTAATATATATTACATTTTTTCATGCATTGTACAATTACAAAAAAAAAAATTAGGCCTCTAAACTTGGGAGACCCGGCTCGGTAGAGCTGTTTGCATCTCTAAAAGTCCGGCCCTGATGATGAATTTAGTGATAAACCCACAAACTTTGGTACTACCAACACTAACAGTCATTTATTATAGCTTTTGTCATGTAAGATATTTAAATATGATTTAAAAGAAATGATATTTGTATAATTATTTCATAACAATATTTGAACAACATTTTCTATTATATTGTGTTCTAACTATATCTCTTTCTCTTTTTCTCTTTTTGCAAATACACAGAGAAAAAAAGAAGAAGATTGTATTAAAAATTGTTATACAATGACTTTACAAATATAATTACTCAATATTTAACTTATCTGTTTCAAAGAATAAGAAAAAGAAAAGTAAGGTCTTAAATATATATTTTTATTCTTTATAAAATGGAGATAATAATGAATAACCAACTCTCTTAATAAAGATAAACATGCCACAATTTTTTTGGCAATCAAACTTGCCACAATTTAAAATTCATAAGATAGTTCCTCCTTCAAAAAAAAAAAAAAAATAGTTCCAGAACAATACTCGAATCAAATTGAATGTTTTGTGGACGTGCACGTCTATGGTGGCTGTAAACAAAGAGCGGAGGATAACAACGAGGGGATTGTGTAAAGAGTGGAAGTAATGTTTGTGAAGGATGATGTACTTGTTTTGTTGCTTGTCCACGTTCAAGTAACACTTTTTTGGACAAAACATTCAACTTCAAGTATTACCTGTCACGTTGTCACTTATTGTACTCAAGAAAAAAGTTGTCACTTGTTCTTGTTCTTGACATTCCAAAACTCTTTTTTATGTTCATTCTGAACACTTTTCTTAGGTTTAATCTTTGTATGAATTTATTCAATCTTAATGCTTGTTTCGCTTTACTAACATAAATCTCTTATTTAGTTGCTATGAAAGATTAAAAACATTCATGCATTTTTGCAACAAAAAACTTAATATAAAGACCAAAATTAAAATTTATGTAAAACAAAACGTATCCTTTCAGAAAAAAGAAAGTGTAAAACAAAACATAAAGAGCATTCTTTTAAAAAAACTTAAAATGCATTTTTACAACAAAAAACTTAATATGAAGACCAAAATTAAAATTTATGTAAAACAAAACATATCCTTTCGAAAAAAAGAAAGTGTAAAACAAAACATAAAAACGCATTCTTTTAAAAGTGTTGTTTTTGTTGGACAAAAAACATATTTAACTTTATATTTTATCACCTCAAATTAAGATATATTCGAGGTAAGTACATTTGCAAACTTGTTCGGTCATATATAATTTGGGATAATGACGGTAATTTAGAGTGTATTTTTCATTTGTTAAAGTATGAACAAAAGTGGACCTCACTAACAACATGTGATGATCAAGACCCTCCCTGTGTTTAAGGTAGTAGAGAGAGTATTATTAAGTCTTGTCAACAATGGTGTTGTAAGTAAGACTATGGTCTGGATATGTCTCCACTAAGCTAAACTCACCGAAATTTTTGTGACTAATTTTTATGGTGATATAACATTAATTGTTTGTTTTGAAGTTGATGAATTGTTGGATTGAGTTTTTATTAGACCTTATTTGAATAAACAACTTAATTTACATTCATTTATGATGATAATTGTATATGATATTCAACCCATGAAAAATAAGTTGAAGACAACTTATAAACAGGTCAATTTATTTTCCATAAATTTTCTCAAATAATCTCATGTACATTAGTTAAGGTGAAATAAGAACTGAATGAAATGGAGGAGCAAAAATGTCTAGTACAATGAGTCGCAAATGCAGTGTGTCTCCTTCCACTCTTCTTCCTCAATGGTTCTCCATCCTCCGCCACGCCATCGCCGATTCCGATCTCATCCTCGGAAAACGCACTCACGCCCTCATTCTAACTTCCGGCCTCAACCCCGACCGTTATCTCACCAACAATCTCATCACTATGTACGCAAAATGCGGTTCTCTTTTTTCCGCACGCAAACTGTTTGATATAACGCCTCAACCAGACAGAGACCTTGTTACTTACAATGCCATCCTCGCCGCGTATGCTCACACCGGAGAACTTCATGAAGTCGAAAAAACCCATCAAGCATTTCACATTTTCCGTCTTCTACGTCAATCTGTTATGTTCACAACTCGTCATACTCTGTCTCCATTGTTTAAGCTGTGTTTACTCTATGGTTCTCCGTCTGCTTCTGAGACGCTTCATGGTTATGCTGTTAAGATTGGGTTGCAATGGGATGTTTTTGTTGCTGGTGCATTGGTTAATATATATGCTAAGTTTCAACGAATTAGGGAGGCGCGTGTTTTGTTTGATAGAATGCCCGTGAGGGATGTGGTGTTATGGAATGTGATGATGAAGGCTTATGTTGAAATGGGTGCTGGTGATGAAGTGTTGGGTCTTTTTTCTGCGTTTCATCGAAGTGGACTGCGTCCTGATTGCGTTAGTGTTCGTACTATTCTCATGGGGTTTGGTAAAAAAACTGTTTTTGAAAGGGAGTTGGAGCAGGTTCGAGCTTATGCAACTAAGTTGTTTGTTTGTGATGATGATTCAGATGTTATTGTCTGGAACAAGACTTTGTCTTCGTATCTCCAAGCAGGTGAAGGTTGGGAAGCTGTTGATTGTTTTAGAGATATGATCAAATCGCGTGTACCGTGTGATAGCTTGACGTATATTGTGATCCTCTCTGTGGTTGCCAGTTTGAACCATCTTGAACTGGGAAAACAGATTCATGGTGCCGCTGTGAGATTCGGATGGGATCAATTTGTGTCTGTTGCGAAT
>Ga0099826_10003545_pt1 | contig 10636 bp, 8 predicted proteins | sample Mtrugardesep15_FD_76830 | JGI IMG/M metagenome (GOLD analysis project Ga0099826, IMG submission 76830) | Root nodule microbial communities of legume samples collected from California, USA - M. trunc garden sep15 | ecosystem: Host-associated > Plants > Roots > Nodule | place: USA: California...
ACATTGTAGGTTTATGTTGACAAAAGTGGGAAGGAGACGACTGGCCGGAATGCTTACAGACTTTATCGGAAGGTACATTCACTTGCAAATTATTTTGATGTTGCTTTCTGGTATTTGTAGATGAGATATCATATGGCACAGAATTCCTTTGATGCTTACAGGAGAGTGGAGCAAGATCCAAGAAATCCGAAAAGAAAACAACTGCTAAGAAGCCATCTGCTAAGAAGCGAAACTGAACATTTGATGCAACATATTGTTCCCTGCCCGGTCCACATTAAATTACTTTTTGACAGGAACCTGTAAATTACTTGCTGATACACTTATTAACATTACTAACATGTAAAGAGAGCATCAGAGAAAACACATCGTCTTGTAGAAAAGAGAGAGGACACTTTTTTGTTATGCGCAAAACGTGTTGCTTACTATGGATACCGATTAGCTAGATTACATGCTCATCTTGCCTTTTTTTAATGGCTATTTTAGTATACGTATATTTTCCATGCTTTCCTCCATTTCGTAACATCATCATTCGTATTTAAATGTCATACTTACATATGGTGGATTTTGTACCTGTTGACTCAGAAGTTCTTGTAGTGGTTCTAACCTTGTTTGGTAAGTGAACTGAATTCGTACAGTCGAAGTGACGAGAATAGTTTTCAGATGACAAGCAAACTTGTCTGCATTTCTCTTTAATGATTTTCCTTTCTTCAATGATACATTCACAATATTGTTGTATTTGATGGTTTTGTGAGGCTAATAATATAAGATAAAAAGATGATTTAGTACGACAAGACACTTAAGTATATGTGTTTAGAAAAGAGAAAATTTAAAACTCAATTTAAGCCTCTTGTATTTTTCATGTTTCATTTTCAGTTTAATCAACAAACTTGCAATGTTGTTTAGTGTTGGTACTCTGAAATCTGAATCTTCACATTTTCTCTATAGATCATGTATCAAGGTGACCCATATTTTAGACAAAGTCACTAGCAAATTTAATTACCTTTTTTTTTTATCCCTTCACTTATTTTTGTGCCTTACTTTTTTTTTAAATGACATTAGTAAAAGATAATGTGGCATCTAATATGAATTTCTTCCTAAGTTGTAATACATCGTAAAGTCTTATTCTTACCCAAATTAGAGGTTGACGACACAATCTAACAATCATATGCAATAAGCTTCAATAATACTAAAAAAGAAAAAAGAAAAGATACAAGTGGTTAAGGTGTAAGCCATACCCATTGAAAATGACAAAAAGTTTAAAAATCTAAAACTAGGGAGATTTTTTTTTATTTGGGTAGATCTAGAGAGATTTAATCTTACGAAAAATTGTATACCCCCTAACATACTAATGAGATGTATATGTATATGACTAAATCATAGTCTATGTGAGATATAGCTTGATACATATATAAAATTTGAAAAATGTTAAATATTGTCCTTGAGACATATCTTAAGGAAATAAAATTAAAAAAATTGTCTTGAAAAGTGATGTATTTAACTTAAGTCAACTTTTTATAATTCAAAACTTTTTATTTTCAATATAAAATTTTCATTTTTAACATTCTTAATTAGTATAACCCAACAAATTTTTACGATGAAAATGATTACCAATTAAATCCTTTTAAAAAATTTATACCACATGTTTTTCATTATGTAAAATACCTTCCACAAAAAAAGATTCTACCAAGAACTATCTCATTGATTTTTTGAGTAAAATTATGACATGGAACCTCAACCACAAACAAACTTGACAAATATCCACCACAATTCACTCCACCTCAACATTGAAACCAGATGAACAAATATCAACGTGGACCAATAATAACTCAAAAGCTAGCATTATCACCCAATGGAAATCCAATTTTGGATTTTCCAATATCCCTAACACTCTCCTATATTCACTCTTTATGTTATGTTTCATTTCATTCACATAATAACATTATTCCAAAAATAGTAGACTAGACACTTGTTTGTGTTGTGTGACAGACAAGAATGGCTTGTAACACATTGATGAGTTCTGCTATCTCAGCATTTCCATCACTTCTTTCTTCCTCAAAATCAAGATTTGCAACTTCAAATCCACTTCCTTGCACTGCTTTTACAAATGCTTCTTCTAGATTCACCATGACTTCTGATTGGATGCCTGGTCAGCCTAGACCACCTTACCTTGATGGTTCAGCTCCAGGGTATGTATATAGTATTATTTTTTATTAAGTATTAAATTAATTTAAACTTGTATCAAGAGAGTTGAATTGTTTTAGTGGCATTTTAATTTTAGTTAGTTCAATTTTCTTTGAGAAAATTTTAGTTTAAATATTCTAACATGTCACATATGCTCATTATAATTTATTTATTTTTACTAGTAAACACTTCTATATTATATGAAGTATGGACAATCCTAAATTTAGGTGTGTCTGGATGTTTGACATGTGTTGAACACAGACATCCTTATAAACCTTTATTTGGTGAAGAAAATTGAAGTCGTCGGTAATTCTCGCAATCATGCGGCCGGTAAATTAGTGATTGTTTGATCAAAATCGGACAGTTTTGATTTTAATGTAGATTTTGATTTATTTTTTTAAACTATAATATCGATATTGAATTTGAAATATGGATCGTCTAATCTTGATGCAACGTCCATTGATGGGCTGACTGCCTGATTGCGGAAAATTGACTAAGAAAATTGTAGTCACCTCTCCTCATATTAGGGGAGCATAAGTTATTTACAAAATATTTTTTAAGAGTTGAAGGTAAATTTTATTTTTTTGTTTTGTGATTATGATATGGTGTATGAATAATGTTGTGGTTTGTGTTACAGTGACTTTGGATTTGATCCTCTACGTCTTGGTGAAGTACCTGAGAATCTTGAGAGATTTAAAGAGTCTGAACTCATTCACTGCAGATGGGCCATGCTTGCTGTTGTAAGTATCTCTCTTTTCAAGAAAATAAGTTTAGTTTTCTCTTGCTATTATAACTAGTAGCCGTGAAACCGTCCGGTTTTGATTTAACTGTTTGGATTTGTTGATTGCACGCAAAAATGAGACATGTACCGTCAGTGTAGATTAGTTTTACACATGTCTTTGTGATCTTAACTCAGTTGATATGGACAATGCATAATATATGCAAGGTCCGGGGTTCAAACCTCGGCCACCACCAAAAAAATATTAGTTTTACACATATGTTCAATGAGAATCCAGTACTTCATTGTTGTTTTTAAAACATTGTTACTAGGTAGGTTTATGTAGCAATAAGACGAGTTTTCGTCGAATATCGGTGTAAAACTATTTTACACTGACAGTGCATTCCATTAAAATTTACTAAAATTTGTTACATTATGCATGCAGCCAGGGATTTTGGTACCAGAGGCATTGGGATTAGGCAACTGGGTAAAAGCACAGGAATGGGCAGCACTTCCTGGAGGACAAGCAACCTACCTAGGCAACCCTGTTCCATGGGGCACCCTACCCACCATTTTGGTCATTGAGTTCCTTTCTATTGCTTTTGTTGAGCACCAAAGGAGTATGGAGAAAGACCCTGAAAAGAAGAAATACCCTGGTGGTGCTTTTGATCCTTTGGGTTACTCTAAAGACCCTAAAAAGTTCCATGAATACAAAATCAAAGAAGTTAAGAATGGTAAGCAAGAGCTTTTTGTCACACAACACCAAAGATATATAGAAATGTTGACACTAAAATTCGACAACATTTTAAATAATTAACACGTTTCACACACGTGGTTAGCACAGTGCGAGGAGTGGTTATTGGATAACTCATTAATCATCTACTGAAAATTATTAACCGCAAAATTTGAACGTTATTAATCACAATTTCAGGTGTTTCAACAACATGCAAATTTGAATACCTGAAAATGATGGTTAATCATGTTCAAATTTTTCGTTGATGAAGTTAATGAGTTGCGACACACGATTTATTTATTAACGAAATCTAACATTTCATTAACCATATGTGTAAACTGCGTTAACCATTCAAAATGTTGTCGAATTTAAGTGTCACAAATTGATGTTCAAATAACACATTTGAATGTTTGTATAGTATAGTATAGTATAGTATAGAAAATTGATCAAATATGTGACTTACTACTTTGTTGAATGCATGTTTGTATTAGGACGTCTTGCGTTGTTGGCTTTTGTTGGAATCTGTGTTCAACAAACAGCATATCCAGGAACTGGACCTTTGGAGAATTTGGCAACTCACTTGGCTGATCCATGGCACAACAACATTGGCAATATCCTTATTCCACCACAATAGATATCATCTCCCTCAAATCAATCTTTGTTATATTAGCAGCTACTTGTAAAACTCCACCAAATACATTATTTTGTGATGAATCAGATCTCTCTATGGTGTTGTTTTCCTGTCTTTGTAATTAAATTTGATAATATTAAGATACCTCTTGGCATCAAAGGTTATTAGATATATCTATGGTTATTAGATTATTTTGTATGATTTTCAATTAACTGTCCTTTATAGAAGCAAACTTACATAAGTAGATTGACAAGAAAATAACTTCAACCTATACACAACACAATCTCAATGCAACGACATAATTTCAAAGCTTTGGCAATATTAGAGTCCTTCCTGTCAAATTTCAACTGACATGGACAATTTAATTGACCTGGCGTCCACGTATCGATTGGTCACATATTACAATCAGATGGGCGAAGACAAGAGACAAGACTAGTTATAGTAACTTATAATGGCATAATGGAACTAGCAACCCTATGAGGATAGTAGTTTACCAATTCCACAACCCCAGAAGCTCAAGATCCCATTATTGGCTTGGCAACTTCAACACGTTTGTCGCCATTAGCCTTTTTCGCTGAGGCACACACACTCCACCACCTTGCCTAATCTCAGGAAATCGGCGTCATCTTGCTCCCAATCTTCTAACAGGAAGCTGATATATTTATTAATTCATTTGTGGATACCCGTTAAACTACTTGGTCCATATCCTTTGCGGGTTTTATCTGCTGGTACATATTTTTTTGGCATCCCTACTTGTAATGTAGAGCAAATGTTTGCATTAGTGTATTTTTACGTGACATAAATTGTTCGAAAATGTACCTGCAGACAACACATAACTAGTGTTTATCATAATGGAGGATAGAAAAAGTTTACCAGAAATCCTACTAGACTGTGACTAATGTATGCGAGTGTAAAAATCACAACAGAATGCAATTCCTACAATTAAAAACTCTAATTATTTGAGCTATTTTTTACCTTGAAAATTTAAACCAAAACTATACATGACATAAATGAAACCATATCACAATCAGACATAATTTGAATTGCATCCTGAAACCAAAACATAAATTAAACAAGAATGTTTTGTTTAAGAATTAATATATCCTACCTCAGAAAGATGAAGCAGTAGCTATATCAATGGGTGAAAAGGCCAGTTAATAGTAAGGGCAATACAACATCAGGCAAAGGAAACCTCACACTCTCATAACACCAAATCAAGACCTTCCTAGAAGCAGAATGACTAAAAAAAATTACACTAACAAACACCCTGCAGAGCCTTTTAATCCCCTCACACTTAAAATACAATTAATTTAGCTGTAGATGGAACATTTTTAGATTAGCGTCATGGCCACTCGTTTCAGTGGCTATGAATGTCTGTTCTCAGTGCTCAAACTGCTGCTACTTCCACCGACACGATTTGGTTCTCCAACCCTAGCTGCCAAAGCAAGAACTTCAGGAGACATATCCCAGCTTCCACTTTTTCTTCCCCAGCTAGATCTCCTAGGATGTATTCCAACACGGTCACTTGTCTCATCTACTGTTGTCCTAATTTCTGGAGACAATTCGTCAAACTCCCCATCCTTTATAGCCCCGCGATTGTTTAACTGACCTTCACAATGATCAATGCTGCTACCCATGTCACCTGCCCAGACTGTTTTTCTTCCCATTTCTATGTCGTCAACAGCTTTTCCCATACTTGGACTCATAAAGCCACCACCCACTGATCGAGCGGGTAATACTGGTTCCACTGGCACCTTTGCCCTGAAATTATTCTTTGATGGGGGAATGCTGTTGAAGAAAATTTCTGAGAAATTATCGAACACTCCTTTGTTGTATGGGTTGGCCCGTCGATCATATCGGTATCTGAAGTTCTCATATGTAGTCTGCAAGAACAATGAACGCATATATGAAGTTGCAAGTACTTTAGGATTGCTAGGTTATTTTTAAAGCATACAAAGAAGTGTTTTAAAAACCAAACTGAACCTTTCACTGGCCTTTACTACGGTTCGGTTATTTTGACTGTTCAATAGTAGTTTCACCTGGTTTGAGCAGTTCAAGGCAGTTGAACCATGACCCAGAGGCCTCGACAGTACGATGTTCAGTTCAATTTTTAAAACATTGATATGAAGATTCAAAAAGAAGTGATTAATTACCTGATTTGTACTTATGAGATATAGATGAAAGGCAGTAAGGCCACCAACAAACCACATGCAGATGAAGGTGTAAATTATTAAGACTATGGAGGCTGGACTTTTGATCATTGCCTTCCAAATTGTTGTCTCCTCAGCCTTCATAATTCTTCTAATATAGACCCAACAAAATGCGAAAACATATATACAAAGTAGTGTAGCTGAGAAGACAAACATGAAGAAGAAGCGATAATTACGCTGCATAAGAATTTGCACAGATTCAGATATACAGAATATCAAGAATGGCATGTAGCAAATGACAAATTAAAAGTCATCAGACCATGAATATACAAATAATTGAAAGGACTAAATGCTAATGAGAAATGCTGAAATGCAAACGGGTAAGAAAATTTCAATTAATCACTTTCACAAAGGAGCATAACTCCTAAGATGAAACATTAGGTGAAATTTGATAAACAAAACCAAATGTCCACGATGATATAATCAATACAATTTGTGAAGATTCTGAGTAGAAAATAAGAATTTTGAGTTATAAGCAGAAAGAAGTGATGGTAGCAAGGACATAACAGTAACGGTTGGAAAAAAAATTAGAAATTTGATTAGCTCAAAACATTCATCACAAGGACAATGCATACCTATTATTACATTGTTATAGTAGATTATTATGCATCGACAACTATAATAAACAAGTAAAATGATGTTAATACAAGTTACTCAATGAATTTTGCACTCGACTCTATGAGCCTGAACTAAACTTTAGAAATGACATGTTGATTATTACTAAACATTCAAAATTTTCAGTGGAGCCCTTGTACAAAATATAACCATTTCGACAAGTTTCATGCCGTTGGAGAATTGGCTACCACTTTTACTAACACAGATAACAGTAAAACTCACCCCAGATACCATGCCAAACTTTATTTTTGCCTAGAAAACAACATTCTGTAGACAAAAGGTCAAACTTACCAGCCCAATGCACTGCCCAACCCAGGGGCAGTGGTGATCAAACCTCTCTACACAGTTGTTGCAAATTGAACAGTGAGAGCATCGAGGAGGTCTGTAGAGCATGCAAGTATCACAATACTTGACTTTAACAGAAATTCCATTGACCTCAACCTCCTTAATGCGAGGCAACCGCAATTGAGGAGTTTGACCAGATCCAACATCTAGACCGCCTTCAACACCTTCTGGCTCTGGTGGATGTGCATTGCGCGGGATTATGCCAGGGTCGCGTGCAGATGTTGAAAAGAGAAGACCTATGACCTGACAAAATATTATAGCATCAGCATACAGTTGGAAATAAAAAAATTCATACGCATACATTGGTGGATTAGTGCCTCCACCTTATGAGAGAAAACTGCCTAAATGATAATTAAAGAGCATATAGAAAGTCAATGGTCGTGAAACATGTTGCTTTGAGCAGTTAACCTCAACTAAGTAAAAAGGTTTTGACATCAGCACAGACAATAAACTTTTAGGGTGCTGTGCTATGCATGCTAGCACTCAGCCTCTAGTCGAATTTAGAACAATATACTTGAATGCAGGGTAAATCATTGTCGTTATACTTCATGTGGAACAAATTGTATTCATGGCGCCGTTCAAAAAAATAAATAATTGAATATATGGCTCCAGCTGGTCGTTATACTCATGTAGTTTTTTCAGAAAGCTTCTACAACTAAGCAGTAGAGGGATTTCAGTAACCTTCCATTTTTATTTGGATTATAGAACATTGGACCAAAATTTTGACAGTTAGTTTAGAACATACTCATTATGTTCACAAATGTATCAACAATTAGTTATTTAGAGCACTGAACAGTGAGAGAGGGTTCAAGATTAGAAGGGCTGGGAGTAAATCACCGGAGGAAGCTTAACATTTCACTGTTTTCTCGAGAGGACTTTTATAGTTGGCTCAACAGAAGCGCAAAGGAGAAGCAGTAAGGAAAGCATACAGATTCAAGGAATGTGGGGCTATGTGGTGATTTGAAGATTTCAACACTCAATGATACAAAATCCATTTGAACTGCGGTTGGGTCTGAAACAGAAGCTTTAGCCGAATATTGTAGAGATCATATGGGGCTATGCGGAACCGAATATTGTTCAGGGCTGTTTCTGCAAAAAAAAAATCTATTTGCTCATCCTATTTCTGATCCAGTTCTATCATCCACCTACCCTTTGTAACCTTTGTCCCTTTATTAAAATATTTTCTTTAATCTAAACAAAATGATACAAAAACATGATATTTGGCCTAAAAATAGATTCCATATTTTTGTTACGATTAAAATTGGGTTGCTCACACTAGTCCAGCATACCAGTCTCGCTATGGTTATGGTTAGACTAGTTTTAGTTATTCTGCAAAATAAATGGCATCATCGATAAATTCATCATATTCCAGCTTCTAGCTAGTCCATCCAAACAAGTTTATCTGAGTTGCAACATGGAACAATGCTTCTCATGCTTATATACAAAATACCATATCAATATAGTTGAGAGAGAGAGAGAGAGAGAGAGAGAGACTCACATAAATTGTGAAGATAATAGCAACTGCCATTATGGATATCCCCCAGTGATGAGGATAACCATCTAAAAGTTTTCTGGCAACATAGACACAAAACACTATAACTGGAGCAACAATAAGAAAAATTGTCAAGCCCAATGATCTTGCATCAGGTCCAAATATGAACCTTCCCTGAAGAAAAAATTTCTGCAAGAAAGGGATTGAAACAATTAATGTGTATCAGCAAAATTATAAACTGACTAGAACATAAACATATTACAGGGAACTGAATAAATTCTACTAGTATTATTTAACGCAAAGGTTCGATTTCAATTTTCAGATATTACAGGGAAGACTATTCCGGCTCTAGAGGATAAAAGGACAAGATATTTTAGTTTTATCAACTACCATTGTTTCATGTTTCACAGAAAGTAGAGCTTTGAATATTTTTTCGGCAAAGTAAAAAAATTCAACAGCATAAAACTTTAATGAACCATCTACAAATTGTGTATAGACACATTCTACGACCAAACCGACTAACAGAATACACATTCGAGGACCAAATTGACTAGAAAAAAAAACACATTCGAAGATATTTCTTATTGTTACTCTCTGCAAATTCAAACTCCAAAATCGAAACAAACTAAGGTCTTATTTGGATAAACAACTTATTTGCAGCTTATAGCACAGATGCTTATCATGACAAAATAAGCTGATGTATAAGCTATTTGACTATTTCTATAGCAAACGATAAAATCTATGAAGCACGGATACGGACACGGACACTGGACACGACACGAACACTGACACGCCGACACAGCTAATTATTTGAAAAAATCACATAATTCAGTGTAATTACAAGTGTCGTGTCGCCGAGACACGCCTAATCCGAGGAGTGTCCGTGCTTCATAGGATAAAATGAAGTTAAGTTGTGATTCGTATAAGCTGTAATTTATTTTCATAAGCTATCATGGAAAACTTATCCAAATGAAAACAGTTTATGAACAATGTCATAAACCGTTTTCTTAAGTTCTCCCAAACAGTTTCACAAAACTTATGTCATTAGATAACCTCAAATTAGCCAATCCAAACAGACCCTAAAAATAGCATATTCATCAAAAGCTAAAAATAGTACCTAATTCAACAAAGAAAAAAAAATCTAAAATCTAAAATAAACAGCATTACATAATCATTACTTAATTATTTCTTAAATTAAACAAAAAATAAAAATCTCCCATCATCACAGATCTTTTCACTAATTCTACTTCAAACCCTATCTTCAAATTCTAAAATAAAACCCTGTAAAATGTAAATCCTCACTAAACAGTTCATCAACTCCTCAACCCAAATTCAATCATAAATAAATTATTATTAAAAAACAATAAATAAATAAATAATAAAAAAATGTGATTAGAAAATAAATAAAGCATTGAGTATTTCATCAAATTAAGATAAACCCATTTCCAAACATAAATTAATATATAAAAAAATGATTCTTGATGAAAAAAAAAATGCAAAAAGAAAAAATGAGGAAAAAAGAAGAAGAAAGAGTGTGACATACATTAGAACCCTTCCAAGCTTGATAAACAAGCAAATCATCAGATCCTGAAGCTGGATCGGATCTCTGAGGTGGTGGTACAACGTACATATCTATCTCTCTCTAAAAATGCTAACTTTTTTCAAATTCTGTTTCTCTCTCTCTAAATATATCTATATATTATATCTATCT
>Ga0099826_10003549_pt1 | contig 10632 bp, 14 predicted proteins | sample Mtrugardesep15_FD_76830 | JGI IMG/M metagenome (GOLD analysis project Ga0099826, IMG submission 76830) | Root nodule microbial communities of legume samples collected from California, USA - M. trunc garden sep15 | ecosystem: Host-associated > Plants > Roots > Nodule | place: USA: California...
ATTTATGGATGCTCTAACGTCTCGTGTGGTGGAGTTGAATACAAACTTTCATCATAAATTCTTCTACTGCTTTTGGTGGGGTTTGCGCAATTTAAGGTTGGTTCTTGATCTTCTCTGCGTAGGAACATATATGTCCTTGTGTTCTTATAGAGTAAACAACTTATTTAAAAATTTAGTTGATAAGTGCTTATTTATAGAGTTTATGTATAATATATTTCTACAATCAAGAATGAGTGGTAGAAGCATTGTATATGTTGTTTTTCAAGCTTATGAAAATTAGCTTAAAACAACTTTAGGACAAATTATAAGCTATTTTCATAAGTTCCTCCAAACATTTGTATAAGTTCTTAAGTCATAAGATCTTGCAAACTTAGCCTTAACTTTATTCGCAATGTTTCGATGGACTAACCACTAATTAATATTTTGTGACATCTTATCAAGGAAAACTTAGTTCAATTTGTTTAAAAGTCAAATTTTGTTGTTATTTGCAGTTCTGTTGGGCAGAACCTGAAGACAAGCACTTATATTGGGGAGATAATCTTTGCCATTTTCATTGCTGTCTTTGGATTGGTTCTATTTGCATTGCTTATAGGAAACATGCAGGTAATCCTTAGTAAGGAAGAACTCTGAGATAAGCGTAGAAATAAATCAGATCGACTTACAAGGGCCTACGACCTAGTCTATATTAGACACATGTCAAGTCGGACTTTTTTCAGAATAGACCAAGCCAAGACTTTTTTCAAAGCTTATTTAACTAAAAAGGTTAAATTATAGGATATCAAAAAGGATTTTAGGCCTATCAAGCCACCATACTTAAGTAAACAAGATATGGATCATGCATATATTAGAATCATTAATTACAACTCCTAGTCACATATATAGTGTACTACATCATGAATCTTTTATCTGTTGGAAAATTTATAGTTTTTTCTGATGAAGTAAAGATTATAGGTTGTGTTTATGATTGTCACAGAAATATCTACAATCTACAACTGTTAGAGTTGAAGAGATGAGAATCAAAAGGAGGGATGCAGAACAATGGATGTGCCACCGTATGCTACCGGATCACTTGAAGGAAAGAATTCGACGGTATGAACAATACAAATGGCAAGAAAATCGAGGTGTCGAAGAAGAGAAACTAATTTGCAACCTCCCTAAAGATCTGAGAAGAGACATAAAGAGACATCTTTGCTTAGATTTACTTAAAAAAGTGTGTATCATACATAGTAATTTTATCTTTCACTTGGTTTTTTCTTTAACCACTTAACTATACTTGTTTACATGTGATGATAGGTGCCAATTTTTGGCAACATGGATAAACAGTTGTTGGATGCAATGTGTGATAAACTGAAGCCGGTCCTTTATACCGAAAAAAGTTTCGTTGTTCGTGAAGGTGATCCGGTGGATGAAATGCTCTTCATTATGCGTGGAAAACTTGCGACCGCCACAACAAATGGTGGAAGAACTGGTTTCTTTAACTCGAGCGAACTCAAGGCTGGCGATTTTTGTGGAGAGGAGCTTCTAACATGGGCCTTGGATCCTACACCCTCTTCAAACTTACCTATTTCGACTAGTACAGTGGAAACTATTACAGAAGTTGAAGCTTTTGCTCTCATGCATGATGACTTGAAGATTGTTGCGTCCCAATTTCGACGTCTTATTAACAGAAAACAACTCCAACACACTTTCAGGCAAGGCTTCATATGTTTTTTCACCTTTGATTATGCATCATTTTACCACAATATAAACCGGTTTCGAAAATTACTATTGTGGCTGTAAGTATTTTTATTACTATATGAGGAAATGTGAGACCATGATAAAGATATTAACATGAAAATAGAAAAAAGACAATATGGTTCACAACCTCATTGATGAGAATGTTTGAGCAGGTTTTATTCCTTGCAATGGAGGACATGGGGAGCGCGGTTCATACAAGTAATATGGCGTCGATACAGGGAAAAAAGGGCTCAGAAATTGTTGCGTGAATCGGAAAAACGACAACAAAATGCTTCTGAAAATGAGGAAGAGTCTTCTTCACCAAGCATTGGTTCTACTATGTATGTACAAAGGTTTGCATCAAATGCATTAAAGCACTTAAGGAGTGGCAAAAAAGTGACACAGGCAAAGAGATTTCTACCACTTTTGCCTCAGAAACCAGCTGAGCCAGATTTCATCACTCAAAAAAATTAAACAGTGTGTTGTAGAAGTAGTTTTGTTTCAAGTTTAATTTTGCCTTTTTGTTTTTAAACTAAACTCAAGAAGTGTGCATATATATTTAAAATATTTAACTATAGTAGTTGTGTAGGCACAAATAACTAGATAGTGGTGTTTGTCTGTTTGAGAATTTCTAAAAATGTGTGTGCGTATATGTAAATGCAGAAAGTGTGTAAGAATGTCTAGTGATTATGGTTTGCTTTACATTACTACTAGAAAGCCAATTTTTTGTGCACTCATTGATGGTTTTGAAATCTTATGTCACAAAACAATGACATGTTATGATTCGTGTGTCTGTATACTACATGCTTTTACTAATCAGCAAATATATCTTTGAAAATAGCAATAGCAAATGAAAACTACACCTACCTACGGAATCGAGTTGAGCTTAAATCTGGTCGCAACGTTCGTGCTAACAATTTCGCTATATTATGTCCTAGGACTTGTGGGCTAAGATATGTCAATCTAATTATGTAATTATTGACACATTCATTCATAAAATAATCTAAATTTTATAGGCAAGTCAATGAAGGTCTGCTCGATAAAAAAATTACTCATATCATGTAAGGGTGTTGGTTCAACTCCTGTTACTAGTGTAAGAACCATCTTTGACGCTTAATAAGTATATTTGTTAGCGTTCGTTGAGTCTTAAGGTCTGTTCTGATTCTAACCTTCATGAGCTACCCAACTCATCTAAACTTTTGTAATAAAAAAATTACTGTCAAATTAGTTTCCGTGACATATCCACTTAATGTGTCACATCATAATATCTAATGAAAAAAGTTAATGGAAGACCATTTTAAATTACCTTTTATAATTTCAAAAATGTATTCATCAATTTGCAGAAAATAAAGATATATTTTAATCAATTTTTACTATTTTAAGAATTATTCTCCACTCAATTACTCTCTCCATATCAAAAGTATTATTCTTGTTAGAAAATAATTACACTTTGGTAGAAAAATATTGAAATTCAAAATTGAGTGAAAATAAAGCCTTGTTTGGTTAGCATCAAGAAAATGGTCAAAGTCCCACCCAAACAACATTTCCTTTCCTCCCTTTTTCTCCAAAAAAACGTATTTTCCAAATAATCTGCTTATCACAACTTCCTCCATTTCCATCTTCCACTACACCGCAAACAATGACACTCGTACGCTTCATCTTCTTCACAGCTACACTCATCACCGCCACAATCCTCAAACTCTTGTTTTCCGCAATCAACGGCAGACGAAACAGGAAAACCGCGGTGGGATTCTTTCATCCATACACCAACGACGGCGGCGGCGGAGAAAGAGTGTTATGGTGCGCTGTTAAAGCTATCCAAGAAGAGAATCCTGATCTTCAATGCGTTGTTTATACTGGAGATCATGATGCTACTCCTCAATCGTTGTTGAATCGTGCTCTTGATCGATTTGGTGTTACCCTTAATGCCCCTCCTAAGGTAATTGTTTTTGTATTTTTTATTTTTTATGAATTCTGTTATATGGGTTTTGTTTTGTTGAACCTTATTGCAAATGGGGTTTTGTAAAGTTTCATCCTTTTTGGTTTTGTGATGTTTATTGGGTTGGAACCCTTTTCATTTTTTGAGGTTTGTTCTTACCATTTTATGTGATGAAATGAGACACTAGCAAATAGGGTTTTTGATTAAAAAAATGTAGTTTTTGTTTATATTTGTTGTGAGTTGTATAGGATTGTTCTCAATTATAGTTGTAGTAGTGACACTGCAAACCTTGATATTGTTGCAAATGCAGCCGCAATTACGGTTGCAATACCGTTGCACAGCCTCAAAGGCTCAAACATTTATATTGTAGTCTCAATTGCAGTAACAGTCTAGATAGTTGTTATAAAAGGGAGACAACTCTTACCTTATAAACTGGTTTTGTCACGTTGAATTAGGTATACTTGTCATTATGATTACAAACTGGGATTTATCAGCATTTACCTGAATGGGAAGATTGTTCTTCTATAACTACCATATTATAGTGATGATGATTAGAGGATTGATAGGGGGAATTGAATCTGTTAGAGTACTTGTATGGAACGAATCATGTGGCATATCTTGGTGAATTAAGGGGTGGTTCTGGTCCTATTAAAAAAAGGGTGGTTCTGGTGATTCTATCATAATGTGTAGACCAAAAGAATACTAATATGTTGGATAGTAATCTGATTAGTTGCTAAGGTGTGGCTTGATGATACTATGGCAAAGTTGTGTTGATGTACTGGTTTGACACATCTTGTGCTTGAATTGCCCAGTTTTTTTGCAGTAATAAAAATTTGGCCTTTTCAAAAAACTAAAAATTATTGTCATATTTAGCGGGAAAGTCATCCTTGGTTATTGTTGTAGCCGTTAATTAGTCATGGAAAAAAAAGTTAAAAACATGTTTTTTTTTTATTTGCTTGTATGAAGTAAATGGATATTGTTGCAATGGTAAATAACACTTTTTTTGGAACCTGTTGCGCTTAAAAAGCTTAATAAACTGTCCTTTTGTTATCGTCCACACAATTCACAGGTGGTGCATTTGTACAAGAGGAAATGGATTGAAGAAACAACATATCCACACTTTACTATGATTGGTCAAAGTCTAGGCTCTATGTATCTTGGATGGGAAGCTTTGTGCAAGTTTACCCCTTTATATTATTTTGATACAAGTGGATATGCTTTTACATATCCACTTGCTAGGTTTTTTGGATGCAAAGTTATTTGCTATACACATTATCCTACTATCAGTTCAGACATGCTATCTCGTGTTCGTCAGCGTAGCTTGATGTATAATAATGATGCCTTGGTTGCCAAAAGGTTTTGATTTTCATATTTTTTTCCCTCTTCTATTTCAATTCGTTATTCATGAGTTTCCCTCGCCCTTTTTCTATACGTGTCCAATGATGGTATTTCCCCCACGGCATATCTTTATGCTTTTATCGTTGCTGTTCTGGGCTAAAAGTAATATTTACAGACAGTTTATATATTTGCTGGAAATGAATCTTAAATCATTAAAGATCATTGCAACACTTCTTTTTACCTCGTTTCCTCTTTTAAGTAATGTGACAGTTATTTTCTGGCAGCGTTTGGCTTTCTCGGGGCAAAGTAGTTTATTACACATTCTTCAGCTGGTTGTATGGGATTGTTGGATCTTGTGCACACCTAGCTATGGTCAATTCATCTTGGACCAAAGCCCATATTGAAAAGCTTTGGGGATTTCCAGATCGGATTAAGCGAGTATATCCTCCTTGTGATACTTCGGGACTTCAGGTTTGAAATTTGTTCTTTATTCTCCTAAAATTGTTGTTTGTATATTGTCAAGAACCACATGCCTATGTCACTTTGTCCTGAAATTGATGTTGTTTTGTCGCTTTGAAAATTCTTTTTGTCCTTACATCCTGTGTTTCCCTTGGGAGTAATGTATTTACCAAATGATTAAAACTTATCCTCACACGTAAATTTAAAAACTCAAATTTATGGGTTTTGGTTTGGACTCTAAAGGAGCATTAAGAAAGAGTATAGTTCGATTCCTGATGCTAACAAATTATCCCTCCATCTGTCAAATGAACCACTCATATTTGTCGATAAAAAAATGTCAGCAGTCGGCACTTTTGCTATGTCACTTAGTATTTGGATCCTAGACAATTGCTGTTACTCAGCCAATTTAGTAAACACTGTAGGATGATACCAATTACTCTCTTTTGTTGTTACATAATCCATATACATAGAGCCCAAAACAGGTGTGGATTCTAACAGGTTAGCAATATGGGCAGGTGCTTCCATTGGAAAGATCGGCTGAGATTCCTGTAATTATATCTGTTGCACAATTTCGACCAGAGAAGGTAGGCATACTCCTGTCAACCTTGTGAATGGGAGGTAAAACCATTTTGGTCACTTATTTGGGCCGATGTTGATCACATCAAGTTTATGGGATTCTATTTATCGCAGGCTCACAGTCTCCAACTTGAGGCTTTTTCAATTGCCATTAAAAGATTAGATTCTGATTTGCCTAAACCCAAGCTACAGTTTGTGGGTAGCTGTAGAAATAAATCAGATGAGGAAAGACTTCAAATGTTAAAAACGAAAGCAATTGAACTCAATGTGAACGAACAAGTGGAATTCCACAAGAATGTAACATACAGGTTAGTACGAGTGGCTCTTTCCCTTTGTTCTTTTAATGATTCTAAACACTTTCTCTGCAAAACAAAATGTAACAAGAATTAACCAAGTTCTAATAGAAAATTACATAGGAATGGAAGGCAAGCGGGCAACAAGCTGTGCCAATAGCCCTTTATTCCCGAGTATTTTACAAGAATTTGTTCTGTAGAATGCATACCTTTTATTCCTGAGTATGGTAGTTGTCAGCATAGTTTCAAACTGTGACCACAATATAATGGTTTTTGAGGTCTCCACAATGGCATGACTACAACAATTTTGGCCGCATCAGCTGTATTTGTCCGCATTTTGTTTTGACCGCAATATAAAAGTTCGCAGTGTAACTGCAACTGGAATTCAAAACCATAGTGCTGTCTCTTGAGTTCTAACTCAGACATTGAACATTGGCCCTTGTTTAATATTATACACTGGTACTGGTAGTCTATTTGATTATGTGCCAATTATTTTTAAAAAACTTAAGTGGAACTTCAAATGTTCTATTGTGTGGTCTCAAATTAATTGCTTAGCTCCAAAGTTTATGTTAGGCCTAACTACTATTGATGATTAGTTTAGGCATCTATGTTCATCGCTGCATTTATCTCTTTAAGAAACAGCATTACTTACACTTCCTGCTGGTAGTTCAAAACATATAGTTACTTATTTTAAGATGGACGTTGTTAAGATGTGAATATTTCTAGTTTCTGAAAAAGTGAGACTCAGATTGAACTTGAAGTAATGTGAATAAGTCTGTTATAAACTCGTTTCAAATTTTTATGGATTCTTTATTCTCCAATTGGGAAAAACCATAAAATTCAAACTACTGTATTAGAGACTGATCCTTAAATAACTAACTCCCCCATCTAAATTTGAATTGATTAAAAGTTTGGATGAATAACTTAAAAGTCTCATGAAAAGTAGTTGATCACATTTATAAAACATTAGTTCAGTGTTGAGAAGTTATCTATTGACTGCTCTGGATTATTTATATACTTTTAGAACCCTAGTTTTAAATGCTTTCTTGCTACTTTATTTGGTCATTATCTTGATCTACAGAGATTTAGTGGGACTTTTAGCGGGCGCTGTTGCCGGCATCCATTCCATGACAGATGAACATTTTGGCATTAGTGTTGTAGAATATATGGCTGCTGGTGCCATCCCAATTGGTAGGTGTGATATAAATTTACCTTACAGTAAATATGCTTTATTTTCTCAATATATCATGCGGTGATTTGTTTACATACATTGTCATTCTTGCACTGTTTGTTTGTTTGCTTTGTCAGCTCATAATTCAGCTGGCCCAAAAATGGACATTGTATTGGATGAGGATGAACAGCAAACAGGATTTCTCGCCTCCACTGTTGAAGAATACGCAGACGCCATTTATAGAGTCATTAAGATGTCAGAGACAGAGAGACTTAAGATGGCTGCTGCTGCAAGGAGACGAGCAAGCAGGTTTTCTGAGCAGAAGTTCTGCGATGACTTCAAAGCCGCAGTACGCCCTATTCTAAATTGTGTTTCTAAATGATGATCTACCAACTAATCAGCGTCATTGTAGCTTCAAATGGATAGTTTCTTTTCTGCCAGACTAACCATCTGAGAATGTATAAGCCACAAATTTTGTTATAGAAAAACGGTTAATTTTTTTGTTTTGGTTGATGTTATTTTCAAGCCCTTATACCAAATTGTAAATGATTCCACATGTACAGAGGATTATTGGAAGTTGGATTGTAATATAGAAGAAAATATATAGCCAACTATCCTGAATTATGTTTTTCCTAGAAATTTTGTGTCACTGTGAAAGTGGTTGTCTGCGGATAGCAAATACCAAATGTGTTTTTTAAATTGAAATTCGACAATGCCTAATTATGTTTGTAAGTTTTTTGGATATAGATTAGATAAATTCTTAGAATATAGCTGGTGATTTGAAAAACAATAAATCAAAATTCTTAGAATTTGTGCTTGAGTTAAACACAACTCCACAAAATCGTTTGAGGTGAGGACTGCTTCCATCCCGTGTATAAACGCTTGCTCATGTAATCTTTCATCCAATATAGAACTTTTAACAAAAATCAGATAAAATTCATTTATATATATTGAATAAATCACATGTCTCTTTTGTGCAATTGTAAAAACTAATCTCTCAAATAATGTAGAATATAAATGGATGGTGAGCTCTATATTTTATTATTCCAGTACTCAGGCTCTAATGTCAACCTGAGATCCTGATTAAACAGGAAAAGTTTTATGTCCTCTCATTCAAGCGCCATGAATGATTTGTAAATATATACACACAGCAGAACTACCCACAAACAATATTAACTAAAAAAAACGTATGATTTGCATGGTCCATAATCATTCAAGCATTACTAGAGGCAACATTAAGAGGAGAAGGAGCAGGAGAGTTACGACAAACAGGGCATGTAACATTCATACGAAGCCACTCATCAATGCAATCAGCATGGAAACAATGTTTGCATTCAGGAATGCATCTTACTGTCTCTTTACTGTTGTATTCTGCCAAGCATATCCAACAACATCCATCGTTCGGTCCAGGAACACGTCGACTCTCCCCTAGAATTACTTTCTCATAAGATTCAATTGTGGATTCATCTAAACCTGCAATTAATGTGGCTTCAGGTTGCGGTGATATTGCCGCTGGTGCTGACCGAGAAGCAGCACTTCTGGTAATGTTGCCTATTCTATCATTGTAGCACACACAACTTGCCATTAGAATAACAAAGATCAGAGCTGGTCCCGTAACGCACAATGCTATGATTCTGAAAATCTTAAGTCCTTGCCGCGATGTACCTGAAAATTGAAGCCAGAAAAAAAAATCAATACCAATGTATGTAATAGAATATTAACCTGGAGACTTGAGAGCATCTGTATTAGTGTGGTTATAGAGAATAGAGAATGGAACTACAAATAAGACCTCATTTATTGGAAAATGTAATAAAAAGGGAGGATATAGGTTGGGAGTTGCAGCAACTCATGGACATTTTTACATACTTTTGGTCACACCTGTAGAATATTCACCAGTAGAATTATGTTCACTCCTGGATGAATTTCAACTTAAAACTGAGACTTGTATCTTTTAACTCTAAACATGATTCATAATCTAAAATTTATTGTTTGATCCGCTTTTATATGAATTTGTTCATTTCAAGCTAAAATTACTTTATATTCAATTCGGAGGACTAATTTTTACACCAAACACTCCGTTAATATGCTATTGCTTTTTTGGCTAACAAAGGAAGAGTTGGGCTGTAGAGTTTTCATTTTCAATCTATCAGGTATCTAAAACTAAAAGTAAAACACTTCATTGGTCACAAGTAATGTCATTATTATTATTTTACATTTATTTTTTATTTCTTAAATCTTAAAACAAGTTATTACCCCAGAATATTTTAATTATTTTACTTTATTCGTCATTTTTCTAAAAACAACATCAAGTTCTTGATCTACTCTTGGGTCTCAAATTATAAGTCAGTTTGCTAATTTCTCATAAATTATAAGTCACTTTACAACATTATACTTCATTAATGACATGGTAAAATAAAATTGATTAATTGCCAACTTGCAAATGTTTACCAAAAGAATTGCCAATAAAGTGTAAGATTGAAAAGGAAACATTAATGTTTCATTGCTATCTTAAAATGATTTATATATTTTTTTTCTTTTTCAATGACGTAGAATTTGACACTGAGAGTGTTAGTTTGTTAAGCAATTGTCCCTGGATCAGTTTTTTTAATGAAGTGCCAACGTTGCTAAATTTGGCTTACGATATGTACGAATGGTACTTACCTTACTTTATCTTGCATTAATTAATCACCAACTTGCAAATGTTTACCAAAAAAAAATTGCCAACATGCAAATAGAATTCTAAAGTCAACAGAAATAAATCATAAACAAAACGAGAATTGTCATATGTTTATCTCAATCGCTGAGGTAAAACCATTGACCAATATTTTTCTAGTGATTCCTTCTAACCTCAGCATGTGGGCCAACTAGTTTTATTTTTTATAACTCTTCAAACTTTTTTTTTATAAACTCACCAAACACGTTTAGTCAACTGATTTCTTGATATTCTAACTAACCAAAAAAACTAATTTCTGGATGGACTGATACAGCAATAAACCTTATAGAATTGCATATTAAAGAACATAGAACATCTTTACCTGGTTGGTAATCAGAGAAACAGACAACTTGATTGCTGTTAATGCTTTCAAATCCACACATTAGCTGATGTGATTCACAATAACTGCAGTCAGGTTTATCCCATG
>Ga0099826_10003550_pt1 | contig 10632 bp, 7 predicted proteins | sample Mtrugardesep15_FD_76830 | JGI IMG/M metagenome (GOLD analysis project Ga0099826, IMG submission 76830) | Root nodule microbial communities of legume samples collected from California, USA - M. trunc garden sep15 | ecosystem: Host-associated > Plants > Roots > Nodule | place: USA: California...
TATATATATATATATATATATATATATATATATATATATATATATATATATATTATTGATTAAAACTGTTTTTTATGTCATTTTATATTATTAATTAGTTGGGCCGCTAATTTTATTTTACCAGAATAGAGCCTAAATCGCCCAATAGTCTATCTAAAATTTATTATATTTGAAATTTACACACTCGGTTTTTTTTTTTTGACAAATAATCTACACACTCGGTTATTAGTCTATCTAAAATATTGATTTGATATCAGATAGTTTCAATTATAGATGTATTAAAATCGGTTACAAGCAATCTCAATCATTAATCTAAATAGAAGTTGATACTTGTGTGACACAAAAACAACATGGAATCTATTTATGTGCAAAAAATTGATCTCAATTATTGAATTCATTGCTTTCATATATTGAACATGCTAACATAAATTATTGATGCCCATAAGAAACTTTAAATTTTAAGTTATTTTCTATTTATTCTTTTAATTAATTTCCCTAGACCAAGTCGGTTTTCATTTCTCTATATAAAGCATTCCAAGCCTTTCTTATTTTCCCATCACAAGTCACACAACACAACATAGTGTAACCAAAATAAGTCACACCACATACCAAAATGGAAATGAAGAAGCTATTGTTTGTTTCCCTATCCCTTGCTTTGATTTTAGGAATAACCAAGAGCTTTGATTTCAACGAGAATGATTTAGCATCAGAGAAAAGTTTGTGGGATTTATACGAGAGATGGAGAAGTCACCACACAGTTACTCGAAGTCTTGATGAGAAGAACAATCGTTTTAACGTGTTCAAAGCCAATGTTATGCATGTCAACAATACCAATAAATTAGATAAGCCCTATAAGCTTAAGTTGAATAAATTTGCTGACATGACTAACTATGAATTTAGGAGCATCTATGCTGATTCTAAGGTTAATCATCATAGAATGTTCCGTGGCATGTCACATGATAATGGGAATTTTATGTATGAGAATGTGGAAAATGTTCCTTCTTCGATTGATTGGAGGAAGACAGGTGCTGTCACTGGTGTAAAGGATCAAGGCCAATGTGGTAAGCTTACTTGTTGATTAAGTAATCACATACTATTTATATTTGCGTAAAATATGTTTTTGATATCCACAAAATACTCACCATTTTAGTTAAATCGCTAGAAGTTTGATAGTTAAGTTTGTTCTTCCACTTAGTATGTATTTGATTATACATTTGGATCCAGAATTGATATGGAGAAGTGAAATTGATTTTGACTTGTTTGATTGTTCTGAAGTAAAATTGATTTCGTCTTTTGAATTGTTTCTAACTTGTATAGGTAGTTGCTGGGCTTTTTCAACTATTGTAGCTGTTGAAGGTATTAACCAAATCAAAACACAAGAACTAGTATCCTTGTCTGAGCAAGAACTTGTGGATTGCGACACTGAAGTGAATCAAGGATGCAATGGTGGGTTAATGGAATATGCATTCGAGTTCATCAAGCAAAATGGCATAACAACAGAAACCAATTATCCTTATGCTGCAAAAGATGGAACCTGTAATACACAAAAGGTGCACACACTAGTCTATTTATAATTAGTACCTAATATATAATTAGTAAATTTTATTCGATTAACTTATGGCAAAATTTAAAGATCCAAATTAACAGATTTTCACTTGATGTAGGAGAATAAACCAGCAGTGTCAATTGATGGCCATGAAAATGTCCCTGCTAACAATGAAGCAGCATTGTTGAAAGCTGCTGCCAACCAACCTATTTCTGTAGCTATTGATGCTGGGGGATCTGATTTCCAGTTTTATTCAGAGGTAAAACTTATATAGATTTTTATCCCTTCCACATTTATATAAATTTGTATATCACCTTGATCCCACTTTTAATTACAAAAATATAATTACAGGGAGTATTTACTGGACACTGTGGTACTGAGCTGAATCATGGGGTAGCAATTGTGGGGTATGGAGTAACTCAAGATGGAACAAAATATTGGACAGTGAAGAACTCTTGGGGAAGTGAATGGGGAGAACAGGGTTACATTAGAATGCAAAGGGCCATATCTCACAAGCAAGGTCTATGTGGCATAGCTATGGAGGCTTCCTATCCAATCAAAAATTCATCTGAAAACCCAACAAAAAGTTCACTTCCAAAAGATGAGCTTTGAATGATGACATTGCCACAAGAAATAATAATGTTTGTATCTTATATATGCTTCCTATGTCTAAGTATACATCGATGTTCTTATGTTAGGATTGTGTCGCATAGAAATAGAAATAATGTGTGTTTCCATTTGATTGTTTGTACTACTCATCACTGATTTCTATTAAGAAAATGTAAGTCACTTATTTTGTCTCAATTTCTGGTTTTCAAGTTTCAACTATATTTCTTTTATCATTTGAGAAATGTTAACCAATATCTTTATGAAAATAGTTTGAAAAATGTAAAATAGTAATTTTTATAAAAATGTATATATTCAATGCATTTAAAATTGAATTATTAAACTTTTTTAAATAAATAACTTCTTTATTTAAAAACCTTAAAGAATACAAAACTCGTTAAGAAGGCTCTTATATTTTCCCCGTCACGTAAGAGTCATCTAGTTTTCTATTCACATTGGCAACCAACTACATAATATAGTATAACTTTTTTTTTTTTTTATATAAATAGAAACTTTTATTAACAGAGTACCGGCTTCTAAATCTAACACCTCTGCAATAAGTTCTCTCTGATTTCATTTCTCTCTAATCTCTTGTTCCTCCTTTCATTCGTTCTATTATTTCATGTGTTCGATTGTTCATTCATATGATTGCTTACAATGCAAAAAATCTATGCTGCGTTGATACGTTTCAGACCTTATATAATGTGGATTGTGGGCATTGGACTAGTCCATAACACTTAGTGAATGTGAATTGACAAATGCCTCAAAATGCTTCATTTCACCGAACAAATCCCACTCTATCTTGTTTTTCGTATCACTAAGTACTGTCTGCATCTTTAAAACTAGATGATGCAGGTTAATCTCTAATGCATTGACATGCATGTAATCTTTGAAACTTAGAATACAAATCATGTAAAGCCCACAATGGGTTCTTAACCTATCTATTTTGCACCAAACTAAACATACTCTCTCTAAAAAAATTAGAAAACAATCAATTAAATATAACACTAGCTTAGAACCTCCTTAAAATTTTATGACAGAGCAAAATGAGGTTCAATTCGCTCACAACTACAACAACCAAAATTTACAATTTCACGCAAGCACTCAATTTGCCAATTTCTCATTGAAGACACTATAATACACATAACCTTACGTACACCATCCAAAAAACCCTTCTTAAAATAGAGTAATCTCTCCAAATTAATTAAGAGAATCAGAAGACACTATCAACATGAAACACATCGACATCTGATACATTACTGTTACAAATTTCATTGCAACCAAAACATCTTATCCACGGTTGTCTATACTCTATCTATGGTCACTCACTCTCATCTCTTCATCCCTTTTTTTCACGTAGTCACAAAAGTTTTGTAAGATGATAATCAAGTAGTCACATGCAAGTTTTGTGACTACGTGACACATCTTAATGATAAACAAGTCAAGTATTCACGTAGTCTAACAATTATATGTATGAGTTTCTAATGATTATCATTTTGTCTATCTCCCGATCAAAACTTACATTACTTTAGCTTAGTAAGATGTGTCACGTAGTCACAAAACTTGCATGTGAACAAGTCAAGTTTAGTTTACAATATAGAAGATAGATGGATGTTTATAAATTCTAACTCAACTGACAAATATATCAAAATTGTTAGACTAGAAGTCGTGATTGGGGTTCAAACGCCAACTTATACAATTGTGTGCGTGAGTTCCTAATTATTGTTATTATTATTTTGTCTCCCTACCAACAAAAATAGATAGATACATATTGATAAAGAGATTTTTTTGGTGGTGGCCGGGGTTCGAACCCCAAATCTTACATATTTTATGCATTGTCCATATCAACTGATAGATACACGTACATTATATCCAAGACAAGAAACACACAAAATTACGTTAAAATCCTACAAACAAAACTACACGGATAAATTACCCAAGGTAAACAAATAAAGACCAAAAAATAAAAAACACTCCATCCTTAATAAATTTGAATATGTTAAGAGTGGTCATAAAGCATATACCTTAAATCCAAATAAAATTAAAAGCGAAGATTTTTTTTTTTTGAAAGAAAAGCGAAGATTGAATTGTAGTTATTGGCAAGCTTGATTCAATATTCTACTATACCTCAATCAAAAATTCAGAATTCAACTAATATCCATCAATTAGCAGTTAAAGACGTTAAATTTGACCACAATATCTTACACTTTTAAAAAAAAAACTAAATTAATTCAGATCCCAAACCAATACCAAACCATATACACAATTTATAAGAACATATGTATATTTTAATTCTCACACCACCTTTTGCAAAATACACAAAATGTGGACAAATTAGAGCATGTAAAAGTTATTACACTATTGTTAAGATGATTTTGCTATTGTTTGTCAGGTATAAAGTTGCAATTTTATTTATATAAAATCACAACTTTCCAAAACCTGACGATCAATAATAATAAAGGATTAAACGGTGCAAAACTGCATGCAGCTTAGTCCCTTGAATAAGTAATCATATTGAACTGTGAATTAGAGTTAAGAGCTACAGCCTTTTTATAACCACAGCTCCTCTCAGCTCTACTCATAGCTACCGATGTGGGTCATTTGACACGGTTATTTTTCAGTTTATACTTTTTTCTCCATATTCTGATTTGTATATTGTGATGGATGGATGGATATTGGAGTCACGTTTGATCCTAAATTAGTTTCCTTAAATCTTTCAATTTTGTTTTTATAATAACCTTTGTTTCTATTTTCTATGTTAAATAAATGATATGATAGATAGAAAAAACCTTAGTAAGTTTTTTTTTTAATTACAAATGTTAGTATGTTAATTGGTATCAATCTGTATTACCGTTAACTATACACACAGAGGAAAGGAACATAACATTGCTCTCACTCACCCTTTTTCTTCCACAACTCAACAATTCAATTCATAATGCTCAAAACAAAAATCAAAGTTTAGCATAATAACCATGTCACCGCTAGCTAGTGGTCATCTTTAGTCAAGGTTGGCTTATGGTTAAGGAATTTGATGTTACAATAAATTATCGTATGTACATTATTTGAGATATTGTGTTATATATATGATGTTCAATATTATTTTGAAGGCCAAGTTTATGAATGGTGGAAAATTAACTTGTGTATGGTGTAAGACCAATTTCTTGCATGTTAGACAAAGTCTATTCTGAAAATTAAACAACTATAACAGTGAGATGCTTCTTCCTGAACTCATCTAGTGAATAGAAAAAAGTGAGATGCTTGCTTGCTTGGGTCATTCATTCTCACTCAACTCAACAGCCATCGAAATTAATCTTATAACATTTTCGTACTTAAATAACTAAGAGAATAAATAAAATAAAATAAAATAAAATAAGTCGAGGTGTATAGCGAACCCGTAGTGGAAGGCAATTGAAAAAAGTTGGAAAGAAATCCATGGCAAGAGAGCATGGAAACCAACCTGCTCACAACAAACTCTGCACAATACTATAGATACGTGTCATTTGTAACGCTGCATTTCACATTCTAGCAGCATCAATGTATTTTATTTCCCCTTTGCATCATGGCCGACATTAAGGTAGTTGCGCAAAATCCGTAAGCAGCTCACTGTCCTTGCAGGTAACTCAAGATGACTGACCAACTTTAACATAACTTGTTAAAGTTTAATCTGTGTAAAAAGGAATTCCCACTGGTACCGGTATAAGATTTCTGGTTGAACACGTGGTTAGATTAAACCACATGTTTGTGTTGCTTTGGTTTTGTTAATGATACTATGGAATTGCTTTTTGGTTTTCTTAGTGCTTATAGGATTAGTGATACAAGATTTTTTGTTCATGCTTGGGAATCTGCTATTAATGTTTATGTTGATGATGGTCGTTTCACGGTGAATTCCATGTACAAGAAGTTGGAGGGATTGTTGCTGGAGGAACGATCAGTAACGGATGATCAAGGGAGGGTGTTTGTGAGCATATGGAAGAGTCCGGCACCTTCCAAAGTGGTGGCTTTTTCGTGGAAGTTATTTCATGATCGGATTCCGACGAAGGTCAATTTATCATATAGGCATGTGTTACCTCCTGAGGCTTGCTTGAACTGTGTGTTGTGTGATGGGAATATGGAATTGACAAATCATCTATTTATTCACTGTGTGTTTGCACAAGGGGTGTGGGACGATTTGTTTAGCTGGCTGGGTTTTTCGTTTCTGTCGCCTCCTAATTTGTTCATTTATTGGGAGTGTTGGAATGGTTCTACAACCAACAAAAGGATCCGTAATGGCTAACGGATAATTTGGCACGCGGCGGTTTGGAGGGCGAGAAATGACCGTATCTTTAACAATTCTCTTTGTAATGTTGATGAGATAGTGGAAGCTATTAAGGTTTTGTCGTGGAGAAGGACTTTGACCCGTGTGAAGGTGCCGGCTTGTTTATTTTACGAATGGTGTTGGAAGCCGTACGAATGTCTTTTGCGATAGCTTTCTGGTCATTGTGTTTAGGAGTTTTGAGGCTGGGGTATGCTTGTTTTCTGCTGCTGCCTGTTCTCAGGTTTGCTGTCATTTTGGTATATGGCAGCCTCAAATCCTTAACAATTGCAGCTGGGTGCTTTTTTTCTGGTGCTATGTGCGAGTTCTAACTGCTGGGATTTTTCTGTTTTGCTGTTTTTTGGCTGCTGGTCTTCTGGTATATCAGAGGCCTTTGTTTTGTTTTGGTTCCGCTTGCGTGTTTGTTGTGTTTCTTACACACCCTCGCCGTAATAATATTTTGTTGATTCTAAAAAAAATGTTTATGTTGCTTTGGTTTTGTTAATGATACTATTTTTTTTTTTTGATAAAGCTAAAAATTCAATAAATGTTGTCAGGTGCAGCCTGAACCTCATACAAAAAGTGTCAGAAACAAAACAAAAAGAAAATGATACTATGAAATTGCTTCTTCGTTCTCTTGATGCTTATAGGATTAGTGATACAAGATAAAGAAGATTATGATATAAACACTCTTCTTTTTTCTTCCATCTATCCGGTTCACTATGTATTTGAACAAGAACGTTCATCTTTCTCTAGCTTGTCGGTTGTCGCGCATACATTGATTCACTCACTTGCTTCATCTTGTTTTTGTTGATCTGTGACTCGAACACTCTTGATCCTAGTTATAGATCAATTTCAGAAGTTGTTATTTTGAAAAACCTGGTTTTTATTGGTAATTAAGAGTATGAGTTGTTTTGCATCTTTAAATGGAATTTTTTGTAGCTAAACCACTATAATTAGGTTCTTTGGCACTCCAAAGTATCTCAACGTTCTATGTCCTTTGAAACCACTATGATACTAATCATCAAAATAACAGTGAAACATCTGGTTTTTGAACGTGTGTTTTAAATCTCATTCAAACACTCATTTTATTTTATGAATATTGTAATGAAAGGAATATATATGACCTTGTCAACCACATTGTTTTCATATATAGAGTTATGGTTCAAACACTCTTTTTTAATTCCATTGAAATAACACACCACTATTTAAGTTCAGTAAAAATATATAAAACTCTTGTTAAGAGATCACTATCCATCACCACTAGACAAACCACTTGTTGGTATTCAAATTAACACCCACTTGAGCATGGCACAACTTACACTTGTGTGATTTTGAATTAAATGTAGAACTACAACCACGACAAGACTGGTTTGTCATCTTCAATTAAGAAACCATTTGTCACTATAGTTTCGGATTTGTTTATATCCCTTCCAAACCTTATAATATATACATGTTTTGGTAATAAATTCCGTTAATTCTTCCAAGTTGGACAATTGGACTAAATTTAAGAAAGAAAGAATAAAGTCCTATATATATGCTTGGAGGAAGATGATCGATTGGTGAGTGGTGACGAGTTTTAAAGTAGAGATTAATTTTTAATTGAATAGGGTGCCAAAAAGGCCAAGAATTCTAACAAATAGATTCACATGTTGACCTTTCTTTATAGCAATTAGGCTTTATCATCACAATTGAGATTACCACCAAGATAAACTAAGTTTCAAACACCAAAGCTTCCAATGCAAGTAGTTGCACAATACTAATTCATAAGTATTTGCTCAGATTTTATATAATTATTATGTTTTCAATATTAAAAAATTTAAAATATTGTCTTTCTATGGTATTTTTATGAAAAATGTTAAACTAGTTATGCGTAAATGCAATATAAAATCTAATATGAGAATATCACATTAAAAAAATGGAAATAGTTTTTACCTCAAAGTGAGAATTCTCAAGGAAACTGTCTCATACGTCTCGTTTTTATTCTTTGAAATCGAGTTTGATACCTCGTGATATATGACACTCACACACTTTGACCAATCACTTACACTAAACCTCCGTGGTGGTTGGTCTTATTTGAAGTCCCACAACAAAGATAAAGAGAAATTTTTTTGGTTAATCTCAAAACATCCAATCTTTTGGTGTATTGAATTTAATTTATTAAGGGAAGGAATGAGTATTTACTAATATTTTAGGTACTATATTCTTTTCTTTTTTTTTGAACAGCATTTTAGGTACTAAATTCTATTTTTCTGAAGGAGTGAAAGGTATATCTGTGGGGACTTGGACGAAAAAGAAAATTTCCAAGAAGGAAGATTCTTTGTTTAATGTCTAATGCTTAGTGAGGGAGAATTGACAAACGCCTCAAAGTGTTTCTTTTCACTGAACAAATGCCACTCTTTCTGTCTTTCATACCACTAATTATTGTCTGCGTCTGTGGGACTAGATTGTGCTGGTCAATGTCTAATGCTTAGAAGTGTGATCATCATATTAACAATACTATGCTCTCTTATGCTGTTATGCAGGAGCAAACACCATGATTGTGTCCCAAATTATTTCATAATTATGTCAAAGTCTTTTTTTTTTCTGGTATAAACATTATTTTTTTGGAGTGTCCACGATGAGGCTGCTTAACCTCTCTATTTTGCACCAAACTAAACATATACGGATATACCCTCATTGTTGAATAAAAAGTTGTGGGGCCAATATCGAAGAATTATCTCTCAACTATTTTGCAGGTTTCATTTTATAAATTTTGAGAAAGTGAATGTTTCTAAATATTAAAACTGAAAATTGTAAACAGGGATATGTGAAAACGCCTAACCCACTTAAGCACTAAAATGAAAGGAAATATAAAATATGGTCTAAAATGAATATTTATTAGTTGTTTGGTAAGGAAATAGGAAAAGAAAGAAAAAAACAAACAAACAAAGTTTTTTGTTTTAAAATAAATCAATGGAAAAAGACAATGAAACACAATTTAGCTAGTGTTTGGTCTAGCGGTTGAGTTAACACAGTGCGTTTAGCTAGTGTTTGGCCTTACATGCTCAAAATATGTAGCTTCGTAAAATAGTGGTGAAATCAACATCGAAACGTGAGATTTGTAACTTGGACGTGTAAGTCGTAACCAAACATGTTATTAGTTGGTAAGATACTTCATCTTCACTCAAACGATTGTGGGTTTGAGTTATGAAGAAGAAGTAAAGAACAATATCAATCTCCTTTTAAAAGAAAAAAAATTGATTGAAAAAAGAGTTTAATAAGAATGTCTTCGTGCATAGTTATTAATTCAGAAATACATATGACATAATAGAAACCGGATAATCACAAAAAAAATATACCAACAAATAATCACTAAATTTATAATAATTATACGACTGATAATTTGATTTTTTTTTTTTACATGGATAATCAATCAAATGTAACACAAGCTTAGAACCTCCTTAGAATCTTATGACAGGGCAAAATGAGGTTTAATTTGCGCACAACTACAACCACCAAAATTTACATTTCAAGCAAACACTTAATTTGCCAATTCCTCAATTGAAGAGCCACTACCACTAACAATAACCTTACATACACCACCCAAAAAACCCTCTTCAAAATAAGATAAGGCACTATCAACATGAAACACAACGATTGTCCGAGACATTATTGTTACAATATTCATTGTAACCAAAACATCTGATCCCACGATTGTCTATGGTCACTCTCATTTCTTCATCTCTTTTTCTCTTTGGGAGAGACAAGGAAAACATTACTTTAGCTGAGGCCACCTTCCTTGCTAGTAGTTTCCATTTGGGATCATCTTTCCTTTTCTCTTGCTCCATTCTCAATTGAAATTGCCTGTCATATTCCCAAAAAAATACCTGAATTGTTTGTGACAAAATTTTCAAATAAATTGACAGCAAGATAAAACAAGACTGTCATTATCATGAGATTGCAAGAAGATAAACACAGAAACATGGGCTAAAACAAAAAACTATCATCACCAGATAGATATTTCTTAATTTTGAGGGCTACCCGTCATTGATGGGACCTTCACTAATTGACAGACATGTTTGGCATGGTTCATGCAACCATGCTTCCCAAGTGGTAGCTAATAATAACTTGGGTAACTACTAACACTATGTTTATTAGATTTTTTTTTTATATTTTTCCGATTCATCTTTATAAAATTAGTCTGTAA
>Ga0099826_10003551_pt1 | contig 10631 bp, 6 predicted proteins | sample Mtrugardesep15_FD_76830 | JGI IMG/M metagenome (GOLD analysis project Ga0099826, IMG submission 76830) | Root nodule microbial communities of legume samples collected from California, USA - M. trunc garden sep15 | ecosystem: Host-associated > Plants > Roots > Nodule | place: USA: California...
ACCAAAATAGGAAATATTATCATCACTTGAAATTGTACTATAGTTGGGATCCCTCTGTTGAAAGTATATGGAAGAAGAGGAATTAGAAGTTGTAGAAGGAAGAGGAGGTGGAGGCGGCGGCGGTGGTGGCGCAGCAATGGAAACAGCCACTGAGGAATTAGAAGGGAGCATTGCAAGTTGATGAGAAGAAGGTATCATATTATTCATATTCATATTCATATTCATATTCATGTTGATATTAGCTGCTTCCCTTAATTTATATTTAAGTATTTCACCTCTTAATAGATTGAGTTCTGCTTGTAAAGATTGAACCTGTTGTTGCAATGCAGAAATTGCACCCATGCATCCATAAACTGGATCTCTTAGCCTCACATTTGCTTCATAAACAAGACTATTTGCTGCATCTGCTCTTGAACATTCTGCTACCTCCTAATTAAACATATATATATACACATTATTAATTAATTGATTTTTATATATCATATTGTGACATATATTCAGTTAATGTTTACCATTAGCATTTTTGAGACGTTACTGGCACCAAAAACTTTGTGAACAGAAGCAAACTTCTGGGGTTCATGAGGAGAGAAATAGGGAGAAAAGGGACACTCTTGAGCACATCTTCTTCTTAATAGCTTACATGCTGCACAAGGGGTTATAGTATTTAGGGTTCCTGCTGGACCTAACATATGTCTTCTTCCTATCTGATTTGAATTTGAAACATGATGATCTCCTTCTCTTTTGATCTTCTTTCCTATCTCATCAAATCTTTCCCTGCCGTACAATTGCATCAAATAATTTAATTAATATATATCATGTCATTCACAACATATCAATTAAGTATCCAACATATCACTACTAAAAAAAATAAAATTAAACTGCAAAAATTAGTGACAAAAAATTAAATCTCTTTCTAATTTCTTCTGGACTAAATTTAGTGTTTAATTAGAGGGAGATTTCATGTTTTCAAACTCTAAATATTCCTTGCTAATTTTATTTTTTTAGCAGTGTTATTTTTCAAATGATCTTAAAATGACTAAATCAAAACATTGTTATTATAGAGCACTACAAGAAGAAAAAAATTGAACAAATAAAATTAATATGATGGATCAATAGTTAATTTCAAGCTAGGAATTAGCATAGTGCATGAGCATGTGTGTAAAAATATAGCGAAGAGTTAGAAAAGATTTGTGTTAGTTATATACCTTTCTCTGGACATTCAGGCATGCCCTCTGGCCTCTCTGAGTATGAAAGTAGTAGTCACTTATTAGTGTGAGAAAAGAGAGTGAGAAAGAGAGTTGATAGCTAGCAAGAGAGTCACAGAAGGGAAGTAGAAGAAGAAGAAAGGAAAATATTGGTAGAAAATATAAGTGTACTTAAAAGGCAAGGTATATACAAAGGACATAAATGTCCACCTATATTTTTAAAGTAAAAGAAATAGTATTCAATAGACAAGAATAGGATTGTTGTGCTGTAATCTTGACAGAGAAATACTAGAAAGAAAGCGTGTGAGAAATTAAAGAGTGATACATAGAAGAAAAAGATAATTGTTTTTCTTTGTTTTTTAATGTTTTCAAACTTTCTGGTTTATCATATGTACGAGGATTTTCTGAACTATAAGTATTGACTAAAACTATATATATATATATGTGTGTGTGTGTGTATGTATATATTTGTTTGTGAGGTATAAATGCCAGCTCAATAAGTGGTTACTCACGTGTGAGTTCTTAAATGTGATTGACTTTCTTAATAGTTTTCTGATTCAATTGCATCCATGCATGTGGTTCTTGCTTCTTATTGAGGTAGCTAGAGGACAGGTCTACCTTTTTGGCACTCTTTCTGTACTTGTAAATATATTATCAAAACCAATAAATTGAGTATGTTTGTGTTAATATATTAATTGCTATCTTATTATATATATATGGATGGGGAAAAAAAACTTTGTATGTTGTTTATTCTTCTTATTCACGTCGATCATAGTCATTTTTCAAACATAAAACCACTTCACCAATTTAAATATGTTGGTATATGATCAAAATAATGAAACTGGATTTTTACATTTTAGCTATAGCAACGGATAGATTTGAGATCAAATTTATGAAGTGTGTATAGACATCATAAACATATATAATTTCCACTACCTATCATTTTGTTTATTTTAGAGTTACTTGTATGTTAAAGATTTATGTTTCCTCCTAGTTTTTCTTAGTTGGGAAGCTCAGAATAGCATATCAATTACCGACACCACATTCAACAGGTAGAAATTAATTGAGTGTTAATTTGAAAGGAAGCATAGTAAATCAATTATATCATGTACATGTAGTAAGAAACACACACACACATTCAATTCTTTAAGTTGATAATAATGGAATTGCTTAGAAACTTTTAAGCCACCTTATCAATATTATGTTACTGCAACAAGGAAAAAGATTGGACATCTTTCAAGATAAGTTGATAAATATTTGGAAGAAAATGACTTTTGTGTCAATAGTGTGATAGATGGATGGATAGTGATTTGGGACATCTCACCCAAGCTATATCATGTGGAAATTAAAATCATTTTCAGATTTAAGAATCTCACACAGTTGCTTTGCTTGATTGATCAAGAACTCTAATTTCACAATTTGAATGTAGATGATTAAGACAGTTAACTTCTTAACTATATTTGTCTAATTCACACAAATATTTTTCCCTTGAACCACACCTTAACTTAATGCAAAGAAACCAAAAACTACCTTTCAATCTCATATACATATCATGATGCTGATGTAAAAGTCTAGAATCATTTCACTCTAAGAGAGAGAACTAATTGATATTGTACTTTATCAATGAAAATAACCTAAACTAGATTATGCATGGATTAGTACAATACAAATCAACTAATTGATAATTAATTAGTTGGAATGAGAGACACATATATTAGGATTTTGAAAATGTGTTGTATCAAAGTGGGTGGTGAAAGAGAGGGTAATAGAAGAGTGTACTGTATAATAATTAATAATGAAATGAAATTATTATATAAATATAAATAAAAGAGAATGCTTAGAGTGCAAGGGAGTGGCACCATCCATTCTTGTTTGACCCGTATTTTGTGGCTTACAATTCGCTGCCAACCCAACTTCACAATACTTTAAACTTTAAAACTTCATCTTTCACTATAATTCTATATAGGGCAGGGCACCAAAACCCAGAAACAACCCACAGCCACCATTTTTACTTCATTATTATCAGGTTGGCCAATTTCTGCACCATTGTTGGAGAAGTCACAGATTCTCTTTACTTTAAAATGGTACTTCAAAAATTAATCCTGAAAATAAATACGCTTGGTAGCAATAATTTCCAATTTTTTACATGTATTAATAGTTATTAAGCTGACATAGAACATTCGTTCTAAAATAAAAAGATCAATAATACATAGTCTTGTCAAAGGTAGACTGGCATTGACCATGGCTGAACTTAGGTATAGTATTTTTTTTAAACGGAAAAGGTCAGAAATTAATTGTTATATTAGAAATTTTCTACTTTGTTCGAGTTTGAATTATTCTTTTATTTCTTTGTTCAAATCAGTTAAGTTACTGACCCCTATAATATTTGGTGTTTTAATTACTTCAAGGGCCATTGTCAAGGCTTATTGTCTGAAAAAAGTGTAAAACTTGAACGTAATTACAAAATTTTATCATCTACCAATGTAGACTACATTAAAATTTTGCAGTTCTACGATCACAGACTTTAGAGAGATAACTCAATATTTATTTAAATATGATGGTCCTACGACCGCCAATATCATATTGATTCAAACACGATCAAACACATTTCACTAGTGCCTTTATCTTCCTTTTCCTCTCTATTTTCTTGAGAGATTAATAGGGTTGGGTGTGGAGAGGAGAGATAATTTTTGTTTTTGCAGGAGATAAAAATAAATTATCACTCAACTTTTTTCTTAATATAAAGTTTAGGTGAGTTGGATTTCGTGAACTCACTAAGGTTATGACAAGTTTCAAGACTCAATGAACGTTAACAAATGTACTTACCAATTATCACTAAGCTAAAAAGCATGATATCACAAATTTATATTTCATTTCAAAATTTATTTTTTTCGGTCTCAAATTTCCGTTTTATTTATTTTTTATGTTTTAAGAAATTCTTGTGTGTATTTTCTTTTTTTTTTGTTTAACCCTTTGATTCTAAGGGGAAAGAATCATAATAATTATAGGTTTGTGTATTATATTAATAAAATTTGGTAGTGAAATATGAGAATTTATAATATATTTTCATTTTTAATTTGTAACGTGACTTCCTATATACATCAATTATCAAGCTTTTTCTTAAAATTAACTCATATTTACATTAATTTCTAAACATATTCAAAACATAAAATAAAGCTATATATTATTGTATTTTTTTCTTAACATTGTCATGAAACTATCATGATGAAAAAAAAGGCATGCATGCTAAGAAAAAAATTAATGTATTTTACTAAAAAAAAAAAGTATGAATGTATATGCTCTATTTACTAATTCGAATATTATTTTATTTTAATATTGTATTAAAAATATTTATATTTTATTTTAGGACAGTCTAATCACATCCTACTTCTGAAATTATGAGTATGAACTACATGTGAATCTTAATTGAACCCTATATTTTATGGATTTCTTTTTCACTTTAATGTTGGGTTTGGATCAAACGAATATACCCACTCATACTGTGAGCCACATAGACTATTTTTTTAGCAAGGATATCTCCAATTTAAAAAAATTAATAAAGTGTGTTATTTAGATAGATATACACAATAACTAGATAGTAGATTTTATTTTTTTTAATGGATAGTAGATTCTATTGTTAAGTAGATCTCTTCGTCATTAATTATTTTATATATTTTTTTAATTTTTTTTGTATTTTTATCTCTTCAAATAAAAAAAATGAAGTGAATCTTAACTTCTTTTTCTTTAGTTCTTGCTAATAAAAATAGTAATGATATGTGTAATTGTTTTGTGATAACTTTTGTGATTATCCTTTTTTCTATCTTTTTATTGATAAAAACAATGTTGAGAAAAAAAATAAGAACATAATGTGAAGAGAAAAAGAGTTGTTCTAAAAATTGTTACAAAATTGTGATACGACTAATAGACACTCATGCAGGAGCTTTGCTGTTTGGTAAGGAAAAGAAATCAACGAAAAAACAAGCAAGCTTAGAACCTACTAAACATCATTTTATTTTTTAAATGTTTACATCCAAACTATTCATCATGTTAGAGTTGGAAAAATATCCCTCCAAATTCATCTCTTATCAAATCTCATGATCCATTCTTAAAGAGGTGGCTAGTGAGGTTGAGTTAAGAGTAGCATTATAAGGAGGTCAAAGAATCTATATCCACGGTCCACCTTCAACATAAAAACAAACAATACTACTAATATTTGTCGTTTTAAAAAAAAAAATATGAATAATTATAAACTATGATATGTCTTCATTTGAGTAAATTATTTTAAAATACATCATAATGTAGTAGCTATAAAATAAATGAATCCTACAATTCTACCTGCAATCGCTAGACTTGGTCAAACTAGCGTATAAACGAATTAGTTCTATATCTAATCGCAATAAAAAAATTAAAATAAAACTAATATATTTCCCTGTATTGAGTAATTATTATGTTAACTTCTTCTTTACCTGGATTCAAACTCTAATCCCTTTAACTCATCAACGTCTTAAATCCAATTGAGATATCCATCACTATGTGTACATAAATTTAAATATGAAATTGTGAAAAAGTTTTATGTTAATATTTGAAAAATCTCGATTGATTTATGGATAAAAATGGGTTACGGATCTAAAAGATACACGTAAAAATTGTTCATAATTATTCTGGACCATCACAAAACTCCCTGCAAAAGGCCTAATAAATTCAAGGCCTATAATATTTAGAAAGATGCATGCACCTTGCTGCACAGGAGCGCGTCAGGATCAAATACTAGCCATCATAATTATCTCTAACGGCTTTCAGGATTCACGCCATGAAAATACGGAGGTTATTGACCTCCTCGGCTACATAACCGTTACTCAGTCGCAAGCTCAAATGCACACTTTCATTCGTCCAATTTTCGCACACAATCCACCTCTTTCACATAATGACATGAGCGTTGGAGTGCTAACGTGTCTACAAGCACCATTCTTCTCTAGCGAGGAAATTGGCTCTCCACACAAGAGCACCGCAAACCACCACGGCAGCAACCGTAGTTTCTGGAGAACCACTACGACATTTCCCTTATCTTCATCAGACAGATTAATAACAGAGTGCATAATTTCCCATACTATTATAAGGAAAAAGTCCATACCGATGCATGAATTATTTTGCATCTTATAATTGGCAGCTTACTAACTGTTTCAGTTGGCAGTTTTGGATGAGTGATGTAATAATAGTCAATTTGCAACATTGCTGCAAGAGATATGTGGAAGGAAGCTCTCTATTACTATGTGTGGGCTTGGATCAAAAATGGGCTAACATACTTGTGTTCACTTTTGGACCAATTGGTAGGACTTTAAGTTGGGATAGTTTCTTTTCTCCGACTCCTTCTTTTGCTACCTTATTGATTTCTCACGCGCTCTATTTAATTTGAATTACAGAATCTGAACAACATAAACACCTCCATGAAAACCTCCAAAACATGTTGAAACATTTCGAATTTTAAAATGCGAATGGGGCTCACGAGAAACTCAGGGTGGAAAAGTAATAACCCTTTTCTCCTCCCCAATGCTTCTTAAAAACCGCTTCCGTCCTGATTAGCTAACTCTAACGTGGAAAAACATCATTTTTTTAATATTGACTCGTCTAAATGCGATAAAATAAAAAAAAATTATTTGGGTAACCCGATCCAGTGGTGCGGTTTTTAAGATAACGGTAGAGTGGGGGATAAAAGTAGCTATCTTAATCGGTTCATAATATATGCACACTCATTTTAGAATAATTGTTCATGCCAGAACTGGGGTAACATCAAGTTTTATATCAACAATAAAATGATGTTTCTCATGATAAACTTGTATTCTTACAGGTTAGCAAGAGTAAATGAGCTCATGGTCATGGCACTACATGATAGAAACGAGTCAAATGTCTTAAACGTCACTAATAGGATTCTATAGCCTTGTGGAATGATTCTTTAACTTATGCTTTTTCATTAGAATAAATCTGAGTCGGCAAGTTAGGTTTCAAAAGTTTATTTTCCAGATACCTTGAGAACTGAGAACTACTTGATAATGGCTTAAAGGTTAAGTGCAATAGAAATTATAAAAGTGAATTGCTTAAAAATCTACTATTGGAGCAAAACATAGATGAGTTGCTAAAGTATGATATGTCATAATGGAGGTCACTTGGTAGTGGATATGCACCCATAATGAACTCTTAAAACTTTGCCACCTAAGATGCTCTTATAAAACCCCTTTGACTGGTTGGCAGGAAATGGCTAGTTTATCAACTGTCCAATCTAACTGAAAGGGTTAAAATTTAAAGCACTTCTTGTATGAACACTTACCCAAAGTACAATCAATCAAAAAGTTAAATTAAAATAAAATATCAATAAAAAAAGACTTCAAGGTTGTACCAAAAAAAAAATACTTCAAGGATGATATACAATGGAAAAGAAACTACTCCTTTAGAGGTTAAGAGAAAAGAATTCAAACATCTCCATTTTAAATTAAACACCAGCACTGTCGATTAATCGATGATTGTCGCTTTACAAGAAATATCTTTCTAGAAAAAGAGAATAATAGAAGAAAAGAATATGATGATTGGCCCAAAATAAGGCCTGAAACCAGTTAAGGAGGAGAGAAAATATGAGTACAAAGAATCAGAAAATAACAATGGGTCAAGGAACCAAAAATAAAAAACCTAATCCCCAGACACATGTACAAAAAATTCAAGCTGATGATATGGAACAGAGATCTTCAAAAACTTGTCTGATGTTAGGCCTTTCATGTACAGGGAGAATACACCTGAGAGATGTTGCAAGCAGTTGGTCCATCTCTTTAGAGGATTCTTCACCACCTGCAATGTCTCTGTCTATACAGTCCATTACCCTTCCTTCTCTCTCACACAGCCTAACCCAATCTGTAAGATCAACAGCACCTGATTGCCCAGATATTATGTCGCCTGCACTTTTCCTTGTTAATAATTCCATTAGGATCACCCCAAGTGCATAAACATCGGCCTTAAATGATGGAAGTGGTTTGGATGCAGAAGCAAGTTCTGGAGCGCGGTATCCAAGTGCTCCTAGATTTAGTATCTGCTCTGCAACTCCAGCCGGTGTCATTAGCCTGTGCAGACCGTAGTCAGTAAGACAAACACTGTAATCAGGGCCTGCTAACAGAATATTTGTCGGCTTCAGATTTCCATGGGGAAGCCCTCGATCATGAAGGTATAAAAGACATCTTGCAACTTCAACTGCAACTCTTATTCTCTGGCTGAATGACAATGGCGAGTATCTCCGGGGAGTGGTCTCTGTGCAAACAATGTATTAATATTATACTAACTATACAAAAAGCTATTGTCATGTAAATACTCCAGCATGAACAATGCAGATGATAACTATAGGACACGATAAATGCTACCAATAAAAAGAACAAAACTTAGGCAGAGTTCCTAGTGTGCTGTTTTTACTGTTCTCCAAATTTTAAACAAAACAAAAAAGACAAGTGGGGGGTTGAGATATGCTGACGGAAAAGTTAACTATTACCATAGAGATGGAGGGCCAAGTTGTCTCCATGAATGTAGTCAGCTAAAAGAAGCCTCTCCTGTTCCCTAGGCCCCCAATAGTATGCTCGTAATGGGACAATGTTTGGATGCCTCATCGAACCGATCTTTTTAGCTTCTCTCGCAAATTCCTTTTTATGTTTGACCAGCCCCACCCTTAACCATTTTACAGTCAACATATGACCATTGTCCAGAGTAGCTTTGTACAGAGTGCCATGGCTACTTCTGCCAAGAACTTCAGCCGGAGCTCGAGATAACTCCTCTGCAGTGAATGCTAGTGAAGAATCCAGGAAAAACAGTTCCCCAGCTAGTCGATCTGGTGAGTATACATCCAACATCACAGGCTTTTCACAAGCCTCTATAAAGCGTGGTGAGGATGACAATGGGGAACCAGGAGAAGACTTCCTTCCAGATGACATGGGAGGGTTATCCATCAAATTAGGAGGTGCTGAACTGGTTGCTACCACTTCCTGCGGCAAGCCGTGCTCAGAAATTTCGGTTATAAACTCTGACTGTGGTCCAGAAAGTGATCTTGAATTGGATGTCAATAAGTGATCATTTGAAAAGCTCAACGAGGATGTTGGGGGTTGAGCATTTGTATTGAACTTGAAGAGGGAAGGCCTAGAAAGTCCTGCTAACTTGACATCTCTTCCAGTAGTTTGGCCAGCAAAATCACTTCTCCCACGAAATTCTTTTGCTTGTGTTCGATGATAAGCCAATAAAACAAAAGCAATCATCACAGCAGCACCCACAGAAGCAAGGATAATTGCTATCCTGATATTACCCTTTGAACTATGATGTTTATCTTTATTTGGAATATCTGGCAGTGCAGGATGTTGAGGGGAATTATTTGGTAACTTTAGGTTTTCATTTCCAGGGTAAAAAGATGAAGGAGGAAACCGCCGCAAATTTTCGGGAACACGGCCAGATAGATCATTATTGGACACATTAAATACAGTCAAGTTAAATGAAAGCTTATCAGGAATATTTTCGGTAAATTTGTTGTTGGACAAATCGAGGTACTCCAAATCAGTAAGTTTGCTCAATTCATTTGGAAGCTGTCCAGAAAAGCCATTCCTTGCTAGATTCAGCAGTTTGAGCTTAAGCATTCTATCTATATCAGAAGGTAAGACACCTTCTAACGAGTTGTTAGATACATCAAAATATTCCATTGGCTGAAAAGGAGGCAAAATTAGTAATTCACTTGCCCCTGAACCTTGAAGCAAAAGTGGCCCTGTAAATTGATTTCCAGAAAGATTCAGTCTTGACAGCGATTGTGAAGTAACCAAACCAACTGGAATGGATCCATTAAGTTCATTAAAACTTAAATCAAGGGTAGACAATTTTGAATATGTCCCTATAATAGAAGGCACAGATCCTGACAGCTTGTTTGAACTCAGATCAACAACCTCCATAGTGTCTTCCCAGTTCCCTAATACAGAAATGTCGCCAGAAAACATATTCCTGCTCAAATCTATGACTGTGCATCTTCTCAAAGAGGTTGGCAGTGAGCCTGATAAACTATTCGATGAAAGATCCAATACATTTAAAGTGGTGGAATTAATTACAGCAATTGAGCCTGCACATAAGTAAAGACATGCAAATAAATTAACATAGTATTGAGTTTACAGACATAGTAAATAATTTAATAATTAAAATCCCCAAAACCTTAAGCACTTACAAACCATGGTGCAATAATCATTTACATACAAAAGATCCTCATAAAAATTTATTTGACAACTGCTAAATGAAATTGGTAATCTAACTTGAAACATGTTAATTCAAAAGGAAAAAAAAAAAAAAAGAAAAAAAAAAGAAAAAAAAAAAAAAAAAAAAAAAAAAAAAAAAAAAAAAAAAAAAAAGATAAAAAAAAAAAAAAAAAAAAAA
>Ga0099826_10003552_pt1 | contig 10629 bp, 7 predicted proteins | sample Mtrugardesep15_FD_76830 | JGI IMG/M metagenome (GOLD analysis project Ga0099826, IMG submission 76830) | Root nodule microbial communities of legume samples collected from California, USA - M. trunc garden sep15 | ecosystem: Host-associated > Plants > Roots > Nodule | place: USA: California...
ACTTAAATTTAGGTAGAATTGCATCCGAGTTTGATCGCTGACCGAAACAATCTTTGACCAGACTTCACCATATTTTACTTAGGTCCAACTCCAATCAATCAGTTGAGCTTATCCCTATCTAAAACAATACAATCTTTGACTAGACTTTACTTAAGACTTTAAGTAACACTAAAAATCTGAAAGTGAATTTTAAGTAATTTTTACAATTAAAAACATACATAACACTTGAACTAATATAGAACTAGGAAAAAAATATTGACGAAATGAATTAGAGAAATGGAAATAAATGACCTGAAAGCGTGCATTAGCAGGCAAAGTCTTGTTGAGCCAAACATCATTGATCCAATCAATATCAACAAAGATCCTTCTAACAGTATAAATCATAGGAACCAAAGCTCTAACAGGTGGTGAAAATAGAGACAAACTGCTAATAATATTCTCGGTCAATATCTGAAAAGACAGCAAGAAAAGATGCGGTGTTGCAGAACGCACAGCATGTTCATCACCTCTTGCAAACCCTCCAAGAACATAAGCCAGTGGCAAAAACAACCCAATAGTTGTTCCAACAATAACATACATTCTGAACATGCTACTTCCTTTGAAAATCTCTTGTTGTTGTGAATTTGATGCAGTAGCATCAGATGATGGAAATGCGTAACGTGCAAGTGCTAAGATGTATGCAGAGGCAAGAGCTGGAAAAACTAGATCAAGAAGTGGAACAAGACCACTTGCTGAGAAAACTAATATGAATGCAACAAGTTGAAGCTCTATTACACGTAATGAACCCATCATTCCACCTGCAGAAGGTGTTTCGGTTCGCTGGTTTGCTTTTGTGCCTGGAGTTTGTGGTGCTGTTTGTTCTGCATGCTCTGAAGGAGGAGGTGTTGCTACAGATACATCAGACATCTTCTTTTCACTGATCAAAGGTTAATTCAATTCCTGAGTTAGTGTAACACATTTTATTCTGATAGCTAAATTTAAAAATATAATGCATGCATGCATTTGAGAGACAAAGACAATCATCAACTCAAAATTCAAGATAGAAAAAATGAAACCAGTCTAGTTTTGGCCATAAGAGACAAATTTAATATTTTAGCTCTATAATTTTCTGGCCATGTCCAGAAAGCTTAACTCAATCAGAAGGAACATCGTATTGGTTAGGGCTCGAATTCTAAACACTTCATTTATTCACTTGAAAAAGTGAATTTCTAGGCACTACCTGTCCATAAATGGGTTTCTGATCAATTTGTTTATAAAAGTAAAATAATTTTGTGCATTTTAATCAATTTAAGAGCATTGTTATTTATCTAGATATTTATCTAGAGAGTTTTTATCAAGAAAATATTTCAGTCAATTAAATTTGTTATTTGCCGAAAATCAAGTGAAGTAATGGTGTGTGTAATTAAAGAAAGATGTTAGCAAATACACTGTCTTGAAATTTTCTTGATACATTTTATCACTATATCTATCATTTCCCTTAATTTAAAGGGAATTAATTTGACATATATTATACGATAAGAAGAGAATGCATTGATACTTACCGGTGGATGGACCAAAAGGGTGATGAAAATGAGAAATTGAGAAGAGCAATTCAGATTATTATGGCTGGGATTAAGAAAAGGAAAATAACGAGGTTGTAGGAAAAGATGAAATGAAAAAGAGAAGAAAATAAGAAGAAAGATGTATGTTAGTTTTTACCTACAAGTGAAAATGAAACGGTGAGAAGAGAAGAGGAAGAATTGTTTGGTTCAAAAAAGAAAGGCGTTGGGGTAGGAGAGTTTGTGATGATCCTAAATTTTCTGAACAAAACATAAACCATTGGAACGTGTAATGTAGCATGCACAACACTTGTTTCTCTTCCATGTCCTCAATATGCACGTGTTACATTTTAGTTCCATTTGATTTGATTTGGTTAGCTACACTAAAATAAACAATTTCTACGTAGATTTGCTTTTATAATTTGTACATTTTCTAAATCATTGGAGAGACCTTGTAAGATATAAAAAAAATAAGTGTTTGATGGAAGATGGATAAGCATCCTGTTTCATAGCAACATGTCCTTATCCTCATGACAAATATTTGCTCCCGTGAATTCTGCTCTGCCGACTCAACCTCACACTACAACATCGACACTCCTTTAATTTCAAATGTACATTATTTTTATTTTTTTTTCCATTTTGTTTCAATCTTTTCATCGGTTTTCAAATCTAAAATTCATATGCAAATATGGATGAAGACTATGTATTTGATGACTGAAGTTTATATTGAAAGAAAACTATAAATTTAAAGTTTGAAAATCTATATACAAATATACCAAATAGATCAAAATAATGTAAATAATCACCTAAAATTAACTTTAAGAGACCTTGTCAATTAATCTGTCATGCCTATTTTATTACAATTGGCTCCAAGGGATTTAAACTCAATTTCTTGAAATTTATTTATAAGGTCTAACTACAATCACCTCAAGGACAGTTATATAATTTTTAGTTTAACTTTTTGTTTGAGGAAAATCATTATATTCAGACATTTTTCACTAGTGAACTCTTTTTATAACTTTTTTCAAACCATTTTATTAGGAAATAATAGGAATTTACAATAACTCTAGTAAGAAATTCATGAATCAAGATGTTAACATTAACGTGCAGTTTCAGAGCCTCGTGTGCAGAAAATACATTGATTCAAAATGGCTTAAACACTCAGAGCTAACCAATAATTCATGGATAAAGCATTTACAGCATATTATCCCTATTATAAATTAAACCTCAGACCTAGCCAATAATACATTTATATATTTATGCCAAAAAAAATCGGCTTCTTTGATGCAGCCAAGCTGGTAAATCAACTGGTGCAATCCAATATTCTCAATAACTCTTCCGGAAATGATACTAATATTATCAGCTGCAGATAGCTTCCACTGCAAGTTTCATTAATAAATAATGACACAAGTTGGTTTTGAAATTCTCTTCAGTTAATTTTATGACAGTCGCTTTTGTTTAAGCACACCTGCAAAAACATCGCACTTTTAAAGATCTACAAGTATCTAATCCTTCAAAACAGGGGTGGCCCTGAGGGCGGCCCGAGGGGCGGCAGCCGAGGGCACCATTTTTTAGGGGCACCAAAATTATTAATTTTACTTAGTAGTTTTTTTTTTAAAGATATTTTTACTTAGTAGTTAGTATTATATAAATATTTTCTTTTTAATTCGCTTTGATTAATTTTATTGAAAATATATTTTTAGATAACTTTGATTATAAATAAATTTTTTGCAACAAAAAATGCAAGAAGAAAAATATCTATACTATATATAAAGAAAACAACCCTTTCAACTCTTTTGGGCTGACTTTTTCTCTTTTTAAAAATGCCCTAAATTTTTAATACAAATAACACATGTAACAAATAGATAAGTACAAATTTAAAAGGGCATAATTTATTGTTTCGCCCAGGACACCAAAAGTCTTAGGGCCGGCCCTGCTTCAAAACAAATATAAGCTGCCAAAAATACATACCTTTTCAACAACTATGCTAGAATAAGGATTGTGACAATCTCCCTTAAGATTTTCCAGAAGGGGCTCCAGATACTTTACGTCTCACGAATGTAATCTTTGTTGGATCACCACCTTTCTCCTCAAAGATGACAAGAACATTTCCAGATGGCTTGAACCAAGAACGTGGAACATGATACCTGGTACATTAGAAATACACAATGTTTTATTATAACAAATTTAAGAAAAAAATACACTACAAAAGGACCTAAATCTATCATGACTGTAAAAGTGTACTACGGATTCTAATTCACTAAAGAAATTGAGGACATACAGAACTTAATTAATATACTTTTAAATAATCATGAACATTCATTATTAGTTAGATAAAGTTAAAGAATCCATGAAGGACCTATCCTCCATCATCAAATTCATCAATTTGCACATATCTTTGTTGTTTTCTTGGCCCATTTCTGATAGTTTTGAACCATTTTAGTAAACATATCAAGGAAAAGCTTTTTTGCACATAAAAAGGAAAAAACAGTGCATTTCAGGTCATCAATTATACATAAATCATTATTGCCAGTAGTTTTACCATTTCTGTGAAGGCTCTCCACAACCAGTGTCACATTTATCTGGGTTGAATTTGCCTCTGTAGTCACATTCTTGAACACAATCTTCCTTCTTAAATTCACTTATCCTAGGCCAATATCTTCCAATTTCTTCTCCATTTAACCAGGCTAGACCTTTTCCCATATACAACATATCCAATCCAACTGGTTCATCCCCAGCTGGAGCATCCACAATAGCCTGAAGGGCCATGAAATTTAGTAGATACTTCAGCACAAGACCTCATACTAAACAAAAGATGCTTTGGAAATTTCCATCAACGATGACGAAAATAAGAAATTAAAGGTATTACCTTGTACCACGTCAATGCCTGCCCTTTTGGTGGTTCTGAAGTAGATGTCCACTTCACACTGTTCATCCCCTCTCCCTGGTATATACTCAGATGTTCTCCTTGTACTCCAATCTGAGAAGCCAAAAAAGAATGCGGTCAAAGGACAAAGGCTGATAAAAAAAGTTCATTGTTCATGTTTTATACTACAATTGAGTGTCTTTAAAAGATTGAGAAGGTAATAGAAGCTTCAAATTTATATTGATTTTAAGATAATAACGCAAGAGGAAAAGTACCTTGTATGTCCATGCATTAGAAGACAAGTCTATCGTCCTATTGTTGAGTCCTATAATCTTAACACTTGTTACTCCTGCCCCTATGAAGTCATAAAATGGTCCAGCAGTCTAAACACGATAAAAAAAAATGTAATGAGAGTGCAAATCATTTAAAGGGTATGAGAGAAGTAGAAAACTGAGTTATTATAAGTGATAATTCTGAAGAAAAAAGATGTTCTAATTCTAGACAGTGCAAGTCACCTGCAAGCCGACGGTCATGCTCAATAAAGCGATTTCATTCTTCCCTGCCCTGAGAGAGATTGGGTTCTTAAAAGTAAATGCTGAATGTGAACCATTTCCAGTTCCAGTACCTAGAAGATAAAAAGTTAAAATTATGAAAAAATTATAAGAATAATATTTGATTATAATGACGAATTCTAATTATTATCTTAAAACTTAGAAGAGCTTAGATTTTATTTTATATATTTTTTAGGATAAATAGAAATCCCTATAATTTCATTTTATTTCAGGGAGACAGCGAATGTCTATGTAGTTAACTCTTAGAAAATAATTTTATTTTTATAACACTTAATTTACAAGGGAAAGATAGTACAAAGGAAAAAAGAAATTATGATCCGGAGGCATATGCTTAAGTTCATAATGATCGACAACTCTGATTTGATTACACGGTGATAATTGATAAACTGACAAATATTTAAAGCAAAGTAATTACTATCTATTAGAGGATCACCTTGATATTTCTGATTCACAAAAGCATGGAGAGTATGACCCTTGGATTCTATTAAAAGAGCTGGTTTGCTTCCTTTCTTTAGGAACTCCTCATTTGCATCAATAAGTATGCTGCGATCAACAGAAAAACGAGCTATAATTGACAACATATTGACTTTAAATATACACATCAGTTCATTGTTCATGTTTATGTCTATTATAATAAGGACCGGAGGGAGTAGTTGATAATACTCCCTTCCTTCTTTCCTGAAAAGCTAATTTATGTACTCCTACAGAGGGAATATAATTCGCATTCTAAGTTCTTCATGATAATCCTACACACACACTTATACACACACACACACACACACAATATTATGGACTGTTAATTTTCAATACTTTTATTTTCAATTTGTGTTCTTAACCATTTTGTATACTTAGACAAACCTTGTTGTATGCCACAGGTAATCAGTGGTATCTTTGGTAGTATTGATATGGTCAACAAAGCCATTTTTGACAAAGTCGGCCTTCCCCCAGATCCCTGGATTCTCCTTGAATACATCCCATTTAAATGTTTTTTGACCTTTATCTGATTGCTGCAAATGCTCTGGAATCATTGCAACTGTGTTTGTCGGGGAAGAAACCTGTTGAATATTTCACGACTAAGTGCAAGGACTAAGAAAAGAAGTACGTAAACAGGTGAATACAGTCTTATTTTTACGCTTATTTTATCCCTTCAGTATTACATTAAATATGATTAGAGTGAGCAGAAAATATAAAACTAACACGAAAACTTCTATAATAGAAAAAGGTGTCATTATGTTATAATGATGATTTTTACATGATTTCAGTTTCATTGAGTTGCATCGAGTATAAATTGATGTAATTTTATATAGGTATAGGCCAAACTCTGTTCTAATTCATGACCTGCAAAAATTGCATTACTTTTCAAGGAACTCAGAACTAAGCTTATGTTATCTTCAACAACACTGAAATTGTAAGTAATGATGTAAATCTGACATGAATACTTGATGTTTGTCTTAGTGAATCCTTATGCATGGTAAATTTGCTTTGTTAAGGAAATATGTCACTCGAAATGGGTGAATAAGAAACAGCGGTAACCGACCTTTGCAGTGTTGAACACAACATTCTTGCAATCCGGAAGAATGCTAACTGACCATGCTGGCAGGTGATACGATGCATTCCGAAATACCACTGTCTTATCATTTTTATCATCAACATTAGAAATGAAGGCGGCACATGCTCCAGATGAGTCAGTATAGACATCAGCCTGCAATACAGTAATTCACATTAACCTATGCAGAAATTGCCGGTATCAGACTCTTGTGCGTGAAGGAGTGTGTTGAGAGCCTCACAATGGATGTAATATGGTTTGAAAAAGTGTTTATAAGTGGGAGGTATCCCTCACCTTATAAACACTTTTTTAGGTCATATTACATTCAATGCGGGACTCTAGGCATCCCAGAAAGTCTTTGTTTAACCATATTGTTGAAAAGGAGAGGAAAAAAATTCAATTTTTCAGAAACATTAGAAGGGACATGGTAATAATATTTCTAAATTTAATTGTAAACAGGATTCAAAGGATTTCACCCGCAACGCAAGACAAGGTCTAAAAGATAGAGCAAGCAACAATTCAAAATCACATAAAATGTTCGAAAGAACAAAAAAAGCAATTAGAATTTGAATACTGTCATTTGGATTGAATATGATGGAATGCACAACTAAACAAAAGACAATCTATTTGAACTAGCCATGAAAATCAAATGTTTACGGGAAAGAAAATACCTCCACAGAAGGACCAAGGGAGACATTAACCGATTTTCCATAAAGCAATACATGCTCACATAGCTTAATAGCTTTATGAAGTTCCTTAAGATGTCCCCATTTTGGAAGTCTAGGCAACCCTGTGGTTTTATGATATATTTATTATTCAGAAAACTTGAACATTGATTCTAAGGACTTCCAAAATATACAGTCAAGAGACATGTGGATGAATTGTATTACACAATATAAGAACTTCAGTTTAGATGATTTACCATACTCATCTATTGGAGCATCATAGTCATAACTTGTGGTAATGAATGGACCACCGGCTGTACGGCCAAAATTTGTTCCCCCGTGATACTAACACACATAAGGATCATACAAAGTAGTCAGCATAAGAAAAATAAAAACTAAAATCTGGCATACCATTTGGATAAATGTATTTTTTGAATGGTAGGTCCGAATACAATAAGATGTATAGCTTGCAAAACCATGATTTATAAAAAGAAAAAGAAACATCTGTACCATGTAGTAATTATTAAGACTTCCACCTTTCTGGAAGAAACGAGCAACAGAAAAAGCAACATCTTCTGCTGGCCTGTGAGGATCTCTGCCCCCGAAAGTCTTAAACCTTAACATAGTAAACAATCCCATAGGAGAATAATATTAATATGAGATAAATTCCCTATTGTAATTGTAAAATAAAAATAAAATATTAAACCTTTGTACCCTTTTCACTGCTATAACCTAGGGAGGGGGGAGACGGGGAAATGAAAGTGCCGTCACAGTTTAGTCTCTAGTCTTTTGCAGAAGCAGAGAATTTAAAAACCATTAACTATTATTGTCAATGGTTAATAATTGCTAAAACTAGCATAAATCATTTTTAGCTTTACTTATCAGTGAAAAAGGGGTGAAGAGTATTTCTGAATTATGCCCATCAAAGAAGAGAACTATTGGCAGACGCTCACCATAAGTACCCCCATGAGCCATGGGAGATACATTATCACATGGTGAAATGAACATTTTGATGCAAAATATAGATAATGGGAGAAAATGTTTAGATTGAATTCAACATACCATCCAGGCCAGTTCTCAGTCCACATTTTGGGCCTCTTTGGAGAGGTAGGTGTAAATTGGTCACAGTAGAATGAGTTGCAAGTATCAATCTGCAAAAGAAAACATTTACTAAAAATAAAATAAAATTTAAGAATTTTTAAGCATGTGTAATGAATCATGATTCAAGATAACGCATATTATGACCTATAATCCAAAATCCTAAATTTTCAACATTGTTTAAACAAGCACTATGAATCTATGTTTAATTTACATTTGCAATAACCACTTCAAAAAATGGTCATCTTACCACAGGATCTGGAGCATCCCACTGTTGGCACATTATCCAAGGGACGCTTGTATTTTGAGAAACAGCCATTTTTGCAGCCCATAAAGCATATTTCTTTCCATCCTCTTTATAATAGTTTTCGTAGTATCCATATTCATTTTCTATCTGCAGTATTGTGAAGATGGTAGATAAAGTCGTCAAAACATACACATTTTAAGGACAAAGTAGACAAGCGTATGGAATGAAAGCTACTGAAAATCAGATGTTCATTGCAAATCCAAGTGAAAAACTTCTACGAAGTTGGTTATACTTGCCTGGGATAAGATTATAGGACCCCCTTGAGAGGCAAAAAGCTTCTCCTTCTTCATAAGGTTTACTATGTATGTGGTAAATTTCTCCATATGATACTGAACACCAAGGAAGAGTCAACAAAGTTAGAGTGTTCATCACAGTTCATTTACTCCAAATAATAAACAAAAATGGATAGCATTTGAAGTAATTTGAACCTTATCATGAGTTATAATTCAAAGTCCTACATACATATTACATACCATAAAAGGCTGATTGTAAGTTCTGAATACAGTGCCTGGAATATAATGCAGCCATACTGGTACTCCGCTGCAATATACAAACTATGGTTAAAAATTATGAAAAAGTAATCAACATTGTAGAAGTGGTTAACAAAAATTGATTCCCCCATTGATTCTCCGTCAAAAAACCTATTGACACATAAGGTGGATTCTCCACTCTCAACTGGATTTTCTCCATATGCAAGAGCCAGGATCAAACCCCTGACAACTTACTTAAGGTGCCCAAATCGCTTACCACTCGAACTAACCACTTAAGTTACACTTATGTTGAATTCTATTTCATATACCATCACTACTACAATAGGTCCTTCTAGAACCTAGGGAAAAAAATGAAAGCAAAAAGAATATTTAGAAAGAGACCCAAAATTCCATTCTGCAGCAACAAATGGGCCGATTCGGAGAATCAAGTACATTCCAGCATCCTGAACAACCTTTGCAAACTGGACCAGATCGAATCGTCCTCCAAAGTAATACTACAAAGTTCACAATTTTAAAGTAAAATTATAAGACTTGATATAGAACTATTGTAGTAGTGATACAACAAACTAACACAAGTAGTGCATGACTGACATTTCCAGGAGAAAGCTCATGACCATTCCAGAAAACATAGGTTTCAATGACATCTATTCCACCTTCTTTTGCTGTTTGAATAAGACCAGGCCACATCTATAGCATAAGACAGTAAGAATGAGTGAATAACAATATAATAAAGGTAAAGAAAGAAGTAGTTGGGTGTATGAATGAGTGAAGCTGAAGAAGTACTGACAGCAGGAACACTACGAGGGTAATGAATGGAAGCAGAGAGAAGAAGCTTGCGTTGGCCATCAATGATGAGGGAGCGACCGTCGTAGCTCACGTTACTACCGACACTACCATATACCAAAGTGAATGTGAGGGACAAAATGAAACACAAGTTCATTTTCAAGTGTGGATGTGATTTGGGGTTTTGTTGGGTTTAAATAGCAACAAACAAACAAGTGCCAAGCTCAAACTGGTTAGTGTTGTGACCACGTGTTACTCTGTGTTTCTTGCTATTTTTGGTCACAACCGGTTCGGTTCAGACACAGATATTGCCAGCCAGCCAGCAGTGTACAACTACAATTTCTTTACCTTTTCTATTTTATTCATTTTTGTTAGACAGACGAGACCATCAAATTATTAAAACTCATATGCATAAAATTATTAATTCAGCCTATAGGAACGATATATAATATGTGCAAGGTTCGAGATTTAAATTCTGACCACCATAAAAAAAAAAAATCATAATTTTAATCACGGTGTTTATCCTAATAATTTTAACATTTTTACTACTTGAATTAAGATTTGTGGACTAATATCCATATCATGCGACTAATACTAGTAGAAGAACCTTGTTAACTGTTTCTAAAATGTTCCTTCTCAACCACAACTTTGTTTTTTTTTCAATCAGAAGACTCGGATTAGTAACTTTACACATACGTTAGGACAATCACAAACATATCTACAAAATTTTATGTTAAAAAGATAATTTAAGATTTTATATACT
>Ga0099826_10003553_pt1 | contig 10628 bp, 8 predicted proteins | sample Mtrugardesep15_FD_76830 | JGI IMG/M metagenome (GOLD analysis project Ga0099826, IMG submission 76830) | Root nodule microbial communities of legume samples collected from California, USA - M. trunc garden sep15 | ecosystem: Host-associated > Plants > Roots > Nodule | place: USA: California...
TATATATATATATATATATATATATATATATATATATTATAAATTAGGAATAGAAATCAATCTACTAGTCATTAGATATTTATAGTTCCATTTAATACTAATCCAAAACCTAAATCAATTGTAATTAATAGTGGTGAACAAGTTTGTACTATTTATGGAGGAATATAGAATCAAAGAAGAAACCAATATTTCTTGACCTGGTATCAGATCCTTCTTGTTAGAACTCATTCTTTCTTGTGACAGAGTTGTGTGACATACTATTGGGACGTCAATGGGCGGGGGTGGAGAGTACTTCCTCGCTACTCAAATCCTCCCCGTCCCCATCCCTGTCGATCGCCATCAACATGAAAAAAAAACAAATATAACATTAAGACATTACTGTAAACATTACATATAAAAAAAAAATTCTACACATTCTGTGAAAAGACAAATAAATATAACACGTCAAATATTTGTATATACAAATATAAAAATACTTAAACGCGTTGGATGCTTGGTTGTTTCAACTTACATTTAATAACTGATCATAATTTCACAAAAGTTTACATCCTTTGGTAAACCTAATTGAATGGCTACGCTACAACTGTTCTCTCTTTAGGTGTGATCTCAACCTACTGCGAGCAACATTATGTACTCGTTCAATACAAACCTGTGAAGGAAATATTGTCAAAGCTCTGGATTGTAATGCCGCTGTTGCTGGCAGGGATGTTTTGGCGAAAACCGTCTATGCTCGTTTGTTTGATTGGTATGCTCATTATCAATGTGAAAATGTTGAAGATTTTTTTCGTTTTATCATGCACAAATTGGGGGCAAGTTCTAATTATTTTTTGTTGCTCTACCAGGCTTGTTGATAAGATCAATAAAGCGGTTGGGCAAGATATCAATTCCAGGATGCAAATTGGAATATTGGATATATATGGTTTTGAGTCTTTTAAGGATAACAGGTAAGATGTTTTCAAGTACATACTTTTCTTTTGGAGGTGAAGACATTTTCTTTTGGTTATGTGTACCATTTTCTTTTGAAAGTGTGTGGGTTAACTGTGTATTTGAAGTATTAGAATATACTGGTGCGTGGATCAGGCATGCATGTCTACTTTCCATTTCCCTAGTGTTTGTTTAAGTTATAATACTTTCAGTAATATAAAATACTCCATAGCGCTCGGCCATTTGATTATTACTATTTTTAGATTTTTTTTTTTGTATTTCTATTATTAGATTTGATTTTTTTGTTGCTGTTATTTTGAATTTTTGAAATGACCAATGCTAGTATGTTCATATATATTATTATGTTGTGGGTGGGCTGGTGGGGATAGAACCCTCAATCTCCATATCACTCCACTCCTTAAGTACCCTATCCCAACTACCAACCCGACCACCTTGCTGTTATTTTGAATCAGTAGAACTAAAATGGGGTAATGGAATGGAATTTAATTGTGTAGGTTTGGTAGGAAGCCACTAATTCTAGCTTAGAGCCAAAAATTGGATCATATAACCATATCTATGGTCAGACAGCTTGAGGCCCTAAGATCCATTATAGAAAATGATGAGAAAATAGAGGGAGATATCAATTAAGGATTAAAGCAAGGTGTCCGAAATAACGATTAAAGCAAGGTATCCGAAATTGATAAATACTCTTGGTGTAATTTGTGATAAAAATCACCACTCAAGCTTAAAATAAAATCTTCGTGTACATTTATAACACCTACAATATTGTATAATATGCTTAATTTGTCGGTGAAGAGCCAACAAGAAAATAAATTTAGTGCTGAAGTCTTAGAGAAGTGAGAATCTTATAATGGATGAGTCATGGGTGTTCACATAATGCAATATATCATTAGGAATGAATGCACGAGAGAAAATTGGGGTAACACTTATTCTCTAAAAACTGATATTAGGTGGTTTCGTTAGGTGTAGAGAAGACTTGTAGAAGCCTTGGTAAGGAAGACTGAGGAAAACTATACGTCGAAACATGAAGAAGAGGTTATGGATTTAACTGATATGTCATTAAGCTTTTGGTTTATGATAGCATGTTGTGTTGTTGTTTGATCTATGTAGCTGACGCCACTAAGTGGGGAAAAGCTTTGGTGATTGTTGTAGTTTTAAACTGGCAACTATGTTAAAGCAATTGCCTTTCTCAACTCGGAAACATTTTCTTGAACAGTTTCGAGCAATTCTGCATCAATTTTGCAAACGAAAAGCTTCAGCAACATTTTAATGAGGTATGGTATTATGTTATGTATTTTAATTGCATTCACCATGCTAGTTGCCTGGTGTTTTGATCTGGAACTTGATATTGTTCTTACTTCGTCATCTTCTTATAGCTTCTTTGTCTCTTGTCATTTTTCCCAGCATGTGTTCAAGATGGAGCAAGAAGAGTATAAAAAAGAAGAAATTGACTGGAGTTACATCGAATTTATTGACAACCAAGATGTTTTAGATTTGATTGAAAAGGTTTTTTTACTTGATTTCTTCTTTAGATGTTTCAGAAGATTATGAATTTTGTCAAATTAGTAGGCCACTACTACTGAAATTGAAAACGGAAGTTATGAATCAGAATGGTAACTGCTTAGCTATACACAGAGCTTCAAAACCTTTTTTTTCTCTCGTTATATCTGTGTTTTTTATGTCTACTGTTTCAATCTCTCAATTTATATGACTTCCTTGGAATGGTGGGATGTGAATAAGTATTGGATTGGGTTAATTCAAATTTCAAACAATAAGCTGGTAAAACCTGCATATCTAGAATTTACTTGACGAAAATCATGCCAAAAAAATACCATGTTGCTTCTTTTGAAAATGAAGTTCCGAGTTTGCATCATACAGATGAGGATGCCACTTTTTTCTCTTGATTTAAGTTTCTTATTGGTTTCTTGTGTATTCTTTTTGCAGAAGCCCATTGGTATCATTGCCCTGTTAGATGAAGCTTGGTACAATTTAATTGCTTTATGGATTTGTGTGCATTTATACATTGCTCTCTTGCAAATTATATTCAGTCCCAAATTTGTCTTCTTTCAGCATGTTTCCAAAATCAACGCACGAAACATTCTCAACCAAGTTGTTTCAGCACTTCTTGTCCCACGCTAGGTTTGGAAAGGAGAAGTTTTCAGAAACAGATTTTACTGTTTCTCATTATGCTGGAAAGGTTATTCAGTGTTGCTGTACTTTCTCTTGTTCTGCAAAGTGTATCCTGTAATGTAATACCTTCCGATATTTTTATGCAGGTCACATACCATACAGACACTTTTTTAGACAAAAATCGTGATTATGTAGTTCTAGAGCACTGCAATGTATTATCTTCCTCAAAATGCCCCTTCGTATCGAGTCTCTTTCCTTCTTTACCAGAAGAATCTTCAAGGTCATCCTACAAGTTTTCTTCTGTGGCTTCCAGATTTAAGGTGTACATATCTATTACCTTTTGGGTGTTATTGAATTTAAGGTGATTCATTATTGCGAACAAATTTGCATAAGAGATTAAATAATTTGAATTTAAGTTGCTGATAATTTCTGTTTCTTGTCTGTGTTGGATTTGGTGGATGTGCACCTCAGCAACAACTTCAAGCACTTATGGAAACACTTAAGACAACAGAGCCTCATTACATTCGATGTGTCAAGCCAAATTCTTCGAATCTACCACAAAAGTTTGAAAATACAAGTGTCTTGCATCAATTACGCTGCGGGGTCAGTAATTTAGATATTTTAGCTCCTTCACTGTTATCGTTCTCTGAAACACAAATTGCCATTATGTCACAGGTTGTTTCCTTGACTGTTGTTTAGTAATTACTGTCAATCTGTGCAGTTGTTTTTCCTGTGTGTTTTGCACCGATTTGACTGTACAAATAGTATGTTACTTTGATGGTTTTACCATTTGATTTATGAGAATTTCTTTTATAGGTGTTAGCCCATTGAATTGAGCAATGGAAACAGGGACTTTTTTTATGAAGTAATTTGAAGGGTTTTTTTAATGGCTTTCAAAATTTGATTTATTGTTTTATATTGTTAATTTCTTTCTTTTTTCGAATGGAAATTGATACGGTTTGACTGATAAATTTACCTGCATACAAAACATGATGTGGGATTTATTCCGTTTTCTTGGAAATAAGGTGTCCCCTCAGTAGTAAGATCTTGACTTTGTAACCTCAAGGGAGAGTTCGAATCCCACCTAAGACAGTTGTAAAATGGCCATTAGTGCCGCCATTATTTATAACAAATCCCCCTTCCCCAATTTTTTAAAAATAAAGGTGAACATAACAATCATGTTTGTCACCAAGATCTTCTCCGAAGCAGATTCACGTTTTCATTGAACATATTTTTTTTTGCATGGACTATATTTTATTTAGGGTGTACTCGAGGCTGTTCGGATAAGTCTGGCAGGTTACCCAACTCGAAGGACTTACTCGGAGTTTGTAGATCGCTTTGGATTAATAGCTCCTGAATCAATGGATGGAAGGTGAATATACTAAAACTGTAAACAGTTAAACTGTAATATTGTTTGTTTTTGTAAACTTTATCACTGCATCTGTAATTTTAACGGGATTGATGTTTACCTAATAGTCTATCAAGTCGGAAAATGATTTGGCTATTGCTTGGATTAACTAATTTTTATGAAAGTTTAACAGTAAAAGAGTGAGATTTTAGGCTCAAAGGCTTGACCAAGTTTGAGCCAGTCATATCTTGAATAATGTTTACATTACCCACAGAGCATCAAAATATACTAAAGTTTATCACACTATGTAGATAAAAGGTAGTATTTTAATAAGTGTTGATATGTCAAGTCCTCAAGTGGAGGAACTGTATAAATATCTCCGTAAATTTAGGGATCATAGTTACCAGGTTTGGTCTTTAGTCCACACTACCCTTGTAATTGCTTTTGGTTTTTAAGTAGGGCTGGAGCATAATTACCAGTTTTTCAATTCGCTGGTTACATGGTACGGGTACGCGGTTCACAATCTACCAAGAATTCGGTACATGAGGGATATACAGAGTCGGTACGCTTGGGTTCGTAATATATACATACTGATATACTAATAATTATACTATCATCAAATTTTGGTCCAGTTAAAAAATGAAATTACATACCGATTTCTTTTAACATAAGTATGAAATAAAAAATGAATAGTTAAAAAAAAAGTATAAAATGAAATATGAAAAAGAACTAGAAAGGGTCAAAGGAGAGGGCTGACTGTATCATCACATTACCCAATCAAAAGGTTACCTGGGGGAGATAAATTTGATTTACCAAAGCATCTGAAAACCACTTCATTTTCCCATACAGCTTCATCTTTACTATCAAAACAAAAGAAATTGCGTCATCTTTCTATCTCACTCTCTATTGGTTTTTTGGCTGGCTACTTCCATCTTCACCGGTTCGTCACTTCCAGGAAATTACAAAACAGATTTGCACGAATTGGTACGCCGTGAACCAGTACGCGCAAAGTGGTTCACATGTCTCATGGGGGAGCAGCGAATTTTGTCACTATGGGTGGGAGGGAGCCTTTGATTTATTCCACAGAACAATTAATTTTTTTTACTGGTTTCTGGTTTACTCCTAGACTAAGCCTGTTCATTTGGTTATTAAAAAATTAAACCAAAAGTAGTTATAAGAGTTGTTAAGAGTCCCATATTGGATGAGATAAGGTATGAAAATGATTTTATAAGAGGAGGATGTCCTCACCTCCAAACCAGTTTTGTAAGGGTTGAGTTAGACCAAACCAAATCGTAAGATGGTATGGGGGCCTATCCAAGATACGTTGGGCCACCCGTACTGGGTCACACTCCAAATATCCAGTCCTAGGTGTGAGGGCTGTGTGTTTAGGGGCAGTCCTCACCTTACAAGCCCATTTTGTAATTGTTGACTTGGAAAGGTAATGGGCCAGCTCTCCTATTATCTAGTTGAAATAGCTTGCTTGATCTAGTCATAATGTATAAGACCATTGGTTAGGATATTTGCAACCTCATTGGTGGTTTTATTTTGCTGAACCAAAGGACAGATACAAAGCAAGTAGACTTTAAATCTGCTTATTTGAAATTATGATTCTTCATTTATTAAAGGAAATTGTTCTATTATTTTTTTTCTTGAAGCATGGACTGCATTATCTTAAATTGATTTTATATGCATTTTAGCTACAATAATGTCAGGACAACAATAGGACAAGCTCTTTTTTACTATATAATTAAGAGATCAGTGCTTACAGTTCTCATTATTGTTGATCTAAACTTTTTTGTTGACAGTTATGATGATAGAGCTACAACTCAGAAAATATTGCAAAAGCTAAAGCTTGAGAATTTTCAGGTGTGTTTCTTATGAGCCATGTGTTCTGTTCTGCTGTTGTTCCCGAACAAACTTGGGATATAATAGTACAAATGACTTTATGATAGCTATGTTTATGATTTTTCTTCTTATTCAGTTGGGCAGGACTAAAGTGTTTCTTAGGGCTGGTCAAATTGGTATTTTAGACTCTAGGCGGTCTGAAGTTTTGGACAATGCTGCGAAGTTTATTCAGCGTCGACTGCGTACATTTATTGCACACAGGGATTTCATCTCAATCCGAGCTGCTGCTGTTTCTCTTCAAGCATGCTGCAGGGGTCAGTGTTGTTGATGTTTAGTAAAATGACTTTCCTTAAGTTCTCCATTCAATTCTCTCTCTCTCTCTCTCTCTCTCTCTCTCTCTACGTTGCTTTTTAAAACTCGTTGTCAATAAATATATATTGGTAGCACTTTATCTCCTTTGAGTTTCTTTGTCAGTAATATGACAATATATGCTTCCATTTTCTGCTTTGGATAGTACTTGATTTGTACTTTGGCTGTCAGCCTTTTCAGAACCCGTTGAACTCAGTTATACTTGTTATTTTAGGCATATCACATGTAAATGTAGGGGTCTCCACTTCCACCAATGATTGTCCTGGTTTTTATCAGTTCTTGTTTTTGTAGGTTGCCTTGCACGGAAGATATATGCTTCTAAACGGGAGACTGCAGCAGCTATCTCCATTCAGAAGTATATTCGTATGTGTCAGATGAGGCGTGCTTACATGACACTGTATTCTTCTGCTATCATCATACAATCAAATGTTCGTGGTTTCACAATTCGCCAAAGGTTTTTGCATAGAAAAGAACACAAATCTGCTACCATTATTCAGGTGTGTTATCATGAGATGAATGTATTATGGTGTTGGTGTGATCTTCAAAACGTCAAAGCAATAGCCTCTTCACCGTCATCATTTTAATAGATTTAATTTATTTTACTTATTCTGGATAGTGCTTTGAATTCTTATGCATATGCATACAATTATGATTGATCATGTGAAACTTATCTCTCACGTATGCTTTCTGATGGGGCATGATCGATAATGCCTCACTTTCAATTGCTTACCATTTCCTGTTCGTATGGTGGATTCTGATTTGTTATTTTATCACAAATGTAACATTCACACATAGGCGTATTGGAGGATGTGCAAGGTTCGATATGCTTTCAAACAACTTCAATTTTCAATTGTGGCAATACAATGCCTTTGGCGCTGTAAACAAGCAAAAAGACAGCTCCGCAGACTGAAACAAGTATTTCCTTGTCTTTTTTTCTTATTTTGAAAGTGGGAAATGCATCGAAAGTAGTTCTAACTTATTTTCATTGTAATTTACCTATGCCAGGAGGCTCGTGAAGCTGGTGCCTTGCGCTTAGCTAAGACTAATCTTGAGAAACAATTAGAAGAGCTCACATGGCGTTTGCATCTTGAAAAAAAAATAAGGGTATTGCTTCTACAAAAAGTTGTCATGAATATGCTATCTGTGCTTATCTTTGAATACCTGTATATGTGAAAGTGTTTTGACACGTTATATTTTGTTGCTTCTTCCACATTCTATTATGAGTTTCTGTCATGCTTATTCCATGATTATTTTATTTTGGAATTCAAATGACTTAAATTAGAAACTGTTGATATTAGCCAATTCAGCGTAATAATGGTTATGCTAAACATATTGATATTACCATATCAATCTCATAAGCAGAAGATTGTCCTAATGTGATGATTTTTGGAAGATATGCTCATATTTTCAAGGTTGTATCTTTTGCCTATAAAAGTTGTCTGATTTAGAATTGTACATATGATTTCTCTTTACTGGTCTGCGCATGGTCTATTTCAGGAGATTGGTATTTCAGATGTGCAAAAGGATTAGACAGCTCTTTCACATTGACTATTTGTGCAGGTGTCTAATGAAGAGGCTAAGCAAATTGAGATTTCCAAACTTCAAAAGATGTTGGAAGCTCTAAATTGTGAATTAGATGGAGCTAAATTGGCAACTATTAATGAGTCGAATAAGAATGCAATTTTGCAAAATCAGTTGCAATTATCAGCACAGGAAAAATCTGCTTTAGAAAGAGAACTAGGTGCAATGAATGAAGTGCAAAAGGAAAATGCTCTGTTGAAGGTGCTTTGAGTAATGTTGAATGGTTGTGTTTCTATGAATTAGTTTAATTTTTATGGTTTATAAATTTCAATTATTTTTGTCATACAAATTACATGGTGGGATTTTTGTTCTTCTGTGTGGTCTAAAATCTGGGGTTTTACTTTGTAAACTCGTTCTCAATCTTGAGATTGTTTGTGTAGAACTTGTCCTTTAAATTCTATTGCAACCGATGAGTTGTGGCTGTAAAGGATATGTTAAAATGTTGCGTATGAGGTTATTGGTAGAGACTAAGTGGAAAGGCGTAGTTAAGCTCTAGGATAACAATTATTCTCACAAAACAAGTTCCTAAGTGGTTGTGGGTCTGCTCAGGGACTAGACCCTGGATAGAAGTTGTTCTCTCGAAAGAGGAAGGGTGAGTTGGGAAGAGAGGGGAGCTGAGGTATACTAAGGGGGTTTAACTATGATTAAGAGATTGAAGAGGGAGTTAATCAATGAGTTTGTATGCTGAACTGTTAATACAATTGTTGAGAAGGGTGTTGTTACATTGCAAAGCAATAATACTCTGAATTTGGTTTTTTATTTTTTCCCCTTTTCTTCTTGTTTTTATCATTCTCTCTCTATAATTCCAGAGCTTTCTAGATTGGCTTGTCATTGTTAATTTGTTGGAGTAAGGAAAAAATGCAAACAATACATGAACTTTTGGGTGAGGCAGTTGTGGGAAGAGAAAGATTGAGCAATTTGAGTTGAGTAATTTCCTAGACATGTAGTTTAATGCAAATCTTATCTGGAAGGAATGCATCTGTTCCTTTCAAGAAACAAATCCTTTGATTACACAATATGGCATGATCTGTTTATGTTTTACATGACCAGATAATATTCGACAGATAATCTATAAGATACAGATGATATGCTTGTAAACTAGTCATTGTTGTATTAGAAAAAAAATTAAGTTCGGAGAAGTTTTTTATTCCTTACGTCAGGTTCATGTTTGCCTGTTTCCTCTATTAAAATTGAGGTGTGTTATATTTATTGTTTGATATTTATAGGGCTCTTTGGATGCCATGGAAAAGAAGAGCACAGCTTTGGAGCTTGAGCTTTTGAATGCTAAAAAAGACCATAACGAAACCATTCAGAAAATGAGGGAATTTGAACAGAAGAGTGCTCAACTAGCACAAAATATGAAAAGGTGTATTTTTTCTGCTCAGTTGTATTTTATAAATTGATTTAGTTTCCAAGTGCTAGTCATGTTTGCTCTTTCAATTGTACTGCATCTTTTTGAACTGCTATAAACTTAATTAATTCATGTTGTGATTTCCTTAAGAGTTTTTGTTTGCTATTGTTCACTTTTCTACTTGTATTTAATCTAGTCTTGAAGAAACGCTATTGAGTTTGGAGAATGAAAATCAGGTGCTTCGTCAGAAAGCCCTAAGTGTATCTCCTAAGAGTAATCGTCCAGGTTTTGCAAAGTCAACATCCGAAGTAAGTTTCCTCCTGCATATTGACATTCTCTTCTTCAAATATTTATAAAAACTTTATTTTGCATTATTCCTTATTAATTTGTATCTTCGTGCCCTGATTATATATATTGAAGTGATTTTGGTGTGTTGAAAACTTCAAAATTATTGGATTGGAACATATTTAGTTTTGTTTTTAAAAAACATGTTTTATTTATTTATTTATTTATTTTCTTTCTGAAGCAGATAAACTCAAGAGCAATAGCCCCGCACATTGAGCAAAACCCAGTATTTGTAAGATGGTTCCTTCTTTTCTTCCAATATTGAAAATAGTAACTTATGTGACTATAACTGTTATTCATTTGCTATAATTTGATGCAGGAATCACCTACACCCTCAAAACTTATGTCCTCTTTGACACGTGGCTTGTCAGATTCTCGTCGATCTAAATTAACAGCAGAAAAGCATCAGGCATTACTCTTGTTTCACTTGTTCCGAAATCCTACACTTTTAGTTTTTGGCATTCTGGCGTGTTTAAATTACAGTTTTGTTTGTTTGTTTGTTTAGTTTTCATCTTTATGTGTTGAACTTAAAGATTTTAGATAAAAATATTAAGAGAGTCGATAGACTTCGAACATTATTGATCATAACTAGATATACTAACTCGATACAGAATACTAAACACTAATCCTTATAAACAGGGAAATTGGGAAATAAATCTTGATAATTACTCAGCAATATGGTTTGAGTCATAAACTGCATAAGTCACCATCACA
>Ga0099826_10003556_pt1 | contig 10624 bp, 5 predicted proteins | sample Mtrugardesep15_FD_76830 | JGI IMG/M metagenome (GOLD analysis project Ga0099826, IMG submission 76830) | Root nodule microbial communities of legume samples collected from California, USA - M. trunc garden sep15 | ecosystem: Host-associated > Plants > Roots > Nodule | place: USA: California...
GCAACTTTTTGTAAAGATAAGGGGTCAAAAATGTATATTTCCCTTATGTTAGGGGGTCAAAATAGCATATTTCTGTAAACATTGGGGGTCACTTTTGCCATTTTTTTAATAGGGGACCAAAATCGCAACATTTCGAAACTTAAGGGGCAAAAAGTGCAGTTAAGCCTAAAAATAATAATGAACTCCGAACAATTTAAATTTTTCGACAGAAATTAAATTGCAGAAATCCTAAATTATAACGATATTGCCTTGTTGAAATAATTCAACAGTCCCCGACAACGACACCAAAAACTTGATTGACTTTTCGCAAGTGTACTAAAGCTATCGGAGTAATAAAATTAAGTTCGTATCCACGAGGACTGTGTTAATCTCAAATCAGCAATGTGGTTATTATCTAGGATGTGTAAATATATTTTAAGTGCCCTAGGCAACAGATTTGATTGCATAAAATTAAATAACTGAAAATAAAGATTTGTTTAGAAAATATAGAGAGAGATGAGACTAGGTCTTTCAAATCCTCTGAGTTTCCCTAATTGTTACACTGCACCTATTTCCTATGAATATTCCTCTAGTTTCACGATGGTTAACTAAATCAGCCCTAATCAATCCATTGACTTAGGACCCTCTTTTCAGATTACAGTCCCTAATTCCTTAGGTGATATAATATTCTTTGAAGGTTTTAAGAGCGTTAACCTAATATCACAAATAAATGATTAACCATTCCTAGTTTAACCCTGTTTATTTGAACAATTCAATTAGGTCTAAGTTCAAAGTTATGGTCAGTAGTCATTCATTCTCACGAATTCATATTTATATGTGATCAGGATATAAAAAGCATTAAGAACAATTGAATTAAGTAAAACTATATTGATATTTACAATAAATAGAGTTTCACAACAACATGTTTTAATTAGGGTTACATCAGAATCATCTCAAACATAATCTCTAAGAGATTTAGCTACTCATAATTGAGTTTACAAATAGCATAATCAATGAAAGAATTAAAACACACATCAACTCGCAAAGAGATGATGAAATCGCCCCTTCTGCAGTCTTCAGGTCTCAAAATCGTATTTTCTCTCTCCAGAATTCGTAACCCTTGTATTTGGATCTGAATTCAGCTTAAATATGCAAAACAACACGCCCAATCAAGACATGATTTAAGTCAATTGTGTTCTGATTCTTCCTTGAGTAACAAACTTCCCAAATTAGGGTTCCCAAAATCGTGTCACAAAATATCCATTGTGGCACATTTTCATCAATGTCGAATGAACATCATCCTATACTCCAAATCATTTCACGTTTTCAGCCAATCGTGACACGTTTCATAAACCAAACCCTAAACCTAGAACTTTATGTTGGACCTATTTTCTAAAAACAAGTTTCTCTTTAGCGTATTAGAGTTTGTCTCGAAATTAGTGAATGTGTTTCTCTAGCAATCAAGCCTATTTTCATGGTTGATTGCTATTGAAATCCTTGAAGAATGAAACTTTATTATCTCAAGGTTTGCTAGACTATTCTTATGTTTCGCAATCCTTGTCTAAATTCATTTGTTCCAATATCAAAACTTCTTCTTTCGTTGCTTCGCTTTGATATTTGTGATGATGAATTAACATGTACTAACCCTCCGCTGTCGCATTATGAGTTTGGTACATGTTAATTCATTATAAAAACGGTGAATTTAGATTAGAAAATAGATTTACATAAAGTTAGGGTTCGAGGCTTGGTTTGATAGGAATTAAGTCATTAGAGTCATCCAACAATCCCAAGACAAGAAGAGTCTACTCACTCATGTTCATTGTAAACATAGAAGAGAAAGAGAAGAAGAAGAACATAAAATAAAATAAAGAAGAAGAACTTTTATTCAAAGGAAATATTGTCACTTATAATTCTCAAGAACAAAAGATGATTATACAAGCTTGATGGCTGCTCTATTTATAGCCTAACAATGACTTAAGCCCTAAGAAATAAATCATTAAAGTGTTGCATAAGAAACCATGGGCTTTAGGTCAGAAATAAACTAAAATAGGTGGCTTGTCGAAGAAGCAAAAGCAGCAAAAAGCTGTCTGGAGGTCGCGCACGTCCGTGCCACTGGAGGCACGGGCCGTGCCAACCTTTCTGGTGGGTATATGGCTTTGAATTATTCCCAGGCACGGGTTGTGTCTTCATGGCACGGGCTGTGTCTGTATTTTTGCACAGAATCTTCATATTTTTGTCCTGAATCAGCTCCAAATAGCCTTACTTTTGCTCCAAGACGTAATCTTTCAAATATTTGTTCCTAAAATAAAATAACTTGCAATTTAAGTAAAATAGTTCTAGAAAGGAAATAAAAACGAATAAAATCTAAATAAAACGGACTGAAATAATATATAAAAAACATTAATTATTGACTCATCAACGATAAAATAACAAAAATACAAAATAAAAGTGTTGAAACAAATAAAGCAAGGAAATAATCATGAGTGGAACCATAAGTAGTTCACTCAATCCATCTGATCACAGTCAATCCAGGTGTCAAGGTTTCCAGTATCCATCTGCTCAGTACCCTAGTAAACCTCCTATAAGAAATGTGACCTAGACCTAGCGTCACTTGCATAAAAATCCTCGGATATCTCCCGCTCTCTCTCAATAGCCCTACCTCTAGTCACCTCAAAGTATTGAGTCATGTCATCCCTCGACTAATTGAACCTGTCAAATGACCCTGCCATCTTCCTTCTATTAATTCGGGCTGCTTCAACAAACTCTTCACCAAACCTAGGACGGTTCCAATACCCCTGATCAGAAACCTCATTCACCCAATTCGCATGTGCGAACATGTAGTCAATCATCATCGGATGAATAGGTTGGTAGGGAGCCTAGTGACTGCCTTCTCCGTGGAACATGTGAGACTGTGGTGGGGGCTGGCTCGGTTGTGGTTGTGGTAGTGCTCCTCCTTATTCCTATTCAACCTGGACCTTCCTAAAGAACTCCATGTAGTCCTTCACAAGGCCCTCCATAACCTTATCTGTTATCGGCTTCATCATAGGCGCATCTAAATTGTTGGTATACAAGTCCACATCCGCTTCCTCGCACAACCAACATATCAGGCTACTATACGCCACCGCCTTCAAGCTCTTGGAGGCAATATCATAGATGTTGTTGGCCATCAGCTCACCAACATTAATCGGGGCACAATCCAGAATAGTTGCAACCGTGTGGACTCGCCTTAATGGAATCTCAGCACTACACGAGGTGCCCTCCAAGGTCTTCACTACAAAGGATGTCCAAGCCTTAGGGACTAGCTTGAAGTCAGACTTCAACATCATCCTAGCCCTGTGCCATTTGGCTCCCTCTCTACACAAAGTGAGCAATAACTCTTCCCACTGCTCATCGTTCTAGTTATTCACCTCATCCTTTCGCCTCTGAACATCACAGTGCTCAGGTGGGGTTATCCCTAGCAATTTGTTAATAGCCTCAGGGCTATAGTCAACTTTATATGTTTTCACATCGAATTCCTTTGTATAGGATGAGTGGGGCGTACGAGAATGCGCCTAATTCCTTTACATCTCTACTCATCCTATATGAAGGGATTCGATGTGATAACCTATAAAGTTGATTCGGTAGAATACATGTGTTGTTCTCTTCATTCTTTTCAATTTTCAAAGCGCACTGCAAATCTCTACCCGAAGTATAAGACATTTCAATGCCAATATTTTTTGCAAACATTCAACAATTTAATTTAAATTCAACCTCATGATGATACCACATATATTTAGGGAGAATGTAATGTAATGTTGATGAAATAAAATTGTGTATTTTTTGAATTGATTTTGTGTACTTGTGCAACTCTATTCGAATTTATTCCATACACAACTGTATTCGAATTTACGATGGGTTTAATTAGTCTTCGAAAACATTATATTATTTAGATGCCAAAATCATAAAATAAATGCAAATATAAACAAAAATAGAAGAACAAAATTGATACACATAAAATCTCATTTTATTATTATATCGATACATTTACAATAAGGTATATTTCTTGTCTAGGGATGGGGGATTCGGGTAATACTAAATCTGCTTGAGAAGAAGATGGAGGTGATGGGGTAAAGCAAAATATGTGGAGGGGGGGTGTTAAAACTAAACTTCTAGTGGTGCAAGCTAAACCACCGGCCAAGGCAGCGTGAGTTAAGTCACGCCACCGACCAGAGAAGCGTGAGTTAAGTCACGCTGGCTTATAACACGCGTGAGTTAACTCATGCTGAAAGTGTCTAGCTTGACTTAAGTCACGCGATGATACTTTCGTCCATTCAGTTGTACATGAGCGTTTTTTATTGGGAGATGAGCAATTTTCTATACTTAATTCGCTCCTTAGTTTTTAATTAAAAGCTTGTTGTTCTCACTTCGGCCTTTGCTATGGAACACTAGTAAATTACACATTTACCCCATCGACAGTTAACTATCGCGGAACAAAAAATTTCGGGAGTTCATTGTCATTGGATGAATTTTTGAACAAACTCAAAAGTGAGAACAACAATTATCTTTAATTATGGTTAAAGTGACAAGTGATGATGCGATATGTATATAGTGTTTGTCAGCTTCTTTGGGTATTTCGTTGTATCTTTTGGCATGACCTTTGAATTGTTGTTCAATGGATTGCATTTTTAGCTTGAATGATGGTTATATATTAAGTTAATACACCAATATCACAACACCTTATAAAAGCCAAAAAAATTATATTTGTATATATTTATTGTGTTCACATACATTCTCTTCAATATACTTTATGTGTTCTCTTTATATTTTAATTTATTCACAAATTTATAAACAATAGGTTTGTCACATAAACTTCACCAATGAAACGACAGGAGTCTCAACTACAACTATTTTTTTTTCTTTCTATTATTCACACTACTTTTCTTTTTTCGAATATTTCCATTGTCTCTATTGAAAGGTAATATATATAATGATACTTTAGAAAAGAAAAATATTGACCTCTGATGATCATTAAAAGTTTCATGTGAGATTTTAACTAAGGTTAAGAAGATATGCAAAACGTATTGATGTATGTAAGAGGCACTTACAATAATTCTTAAATTATAAATGACTTCTTCCAACTCTATAAGTATAGAAGGCTATTAAATTGCACTTACAATGCATAGATTTTCGACAAATTTTCTATTTATTATTTGCAAAGAGAAAAAATATGGTTGAAATTCTCAAATTTGTTCATGCTTTAGTCATCTTTCTTTCTTTAATTGGTCTTGTAACCAGCGGAAGTAAGTTATTTTTCTCATCTATTTAAATTATCTTCTTTATCATACCCATAATCGTTCATTTTTTTTTTTATTAATCTTTAATTCTTATTTGAAATCACAGATCATACATATTGGTGTGTTACTACCGATGATTGTGATACTAATATATGTCGCTCTGGTTTAACTGAATTGTGTTGGGTCTTTCGATGTATTTGTAAATATGAGACAAAATAAGTTGAAAATTCATTCAATGATATTTCTAAGTGTATAATAAGTTATGACGAGGGTACTTAAGGAATAAATATAATAAATGCTAGTGAATTTCCAAATTTTGTTCGGGTTAGACATATATAAGATTTTTGTTCATGTTATGCACAATATTAAAAACAAATTATGTTTTTAAAACATGTTTATACTTCTTAAATTACTAAAATTAGAAGAAAAACAAAATTGTATACATCTAGTGTTGCATTTTGGCATGATGGGGCTACAAAATCTAAAACTCTAAGCGCAATAAACTCATTGTCATCAATTTTCTAAACACAAAAGTTCACTATATTAGCTTATGTGTTTACCTCTTGATACGTAGAGGAGGATAAAAATCACCAATACTAACATAATGTCTCTACTTAGTCTACACCAACAGTTGTTTAAAAATGTGTCGGTGCTAGCTTAGAGCTACAATAAATAATTTTAGGTTTATGTTTTGTTGAAGCACTATATTATATTGCTCCTCTCTAACTTTTACCATAATGGGCTTTTAAATTGCAAATTCAATTACCTTTTATTTAATTAAATCATTAGTTAATAATACAATTTCCTAATTAAATACTTACTTTTCATAACACATTTAGGTTGGTCTGATGGTATTGATTTGAAACATTGAAGTGTATTTCTCCTTAAGATCTTCTCCCCAATATAAATTTAAATAGGCTAATTTAATTTCTTAAAAATATATATAGTTACTTCCCAACTATCTTACCACGACCATTACTTACCGTGCTTTAATTGTCTCTTCATCCAAATGTCTTAATTGAACACAAGTCATAAAATATGTCATCCTAATTAGGTCGAATTATTTATTTCCCTATTCTCAAACATACGTGCAATCACTAATGAAGTCAATAACTTATATCGGTCCATTTTGACGTGGGCACACATGTTTCACGTATCACCGCCCAAGACATAACTCATATTATGTGGGAGGAATGAATCATATCTACATCATTCATAACCCTATAAACGGTTTATTTTGATATAGTACCCACCATTGTGATTCTCCTGTCACAAACAATGTTTGATGGCCTTAAAGTTTACAACTCTCCAGGTTGGGATTATAATGACTTCAAGTCATAGGACACTCACATGGAATGATCAAGAAACAACGATCGATTGTTACCTCTTGAAAGGTCGAGGAAAACCGAATGAAAGATGGATCACGAGTGCCATACGAACGGCAACGCTTCTACTCAGTCCTTGCAAGTACAAATCGGAACACGGTGCTAGCCGTTATATGAGAAGCAAGTATCAAATTATTTAAGTATGCATTCCTCATATAATAACTACTTTGTTTTTCATTTACTACGGTCTAGTTTTGTTTCCATACGCCAATATGTCAATAGTAGAAAATTCCTAACTTCCAACAAAAATGACTAAAACCCTAATGCAAAATTTTATCATATATGGCGGAAATTTGCATAAACTTCTGATCATTTGAAGAATTTTACATATAACTAATGACTAATTATATCTTAGCAAAAACAAAGCTAAAGAAGCTACTGAATTATATTAGCAGATTTGTGTATGAGTTATACGACACTATAACTATGTCTATGAAACTATAACACACTAGCTAAGAACTCTATTTGAAGTGGATTCCTCATGAAATTGATAATGGCACCCCCAACATGTATTTGTTGTAGAGTAATGCGACACAAACTTCACTCTCTGAGTTATGGTTGATCTTCATCAAAACACCAAAAATTTGATAATTCAAAAGCGAATATGCAAACGGAATCATCCATTTACTTGGGAATCGTGCATTTACATCTCCTTTGCTGTTCTGATAGTTCCTGTAATGTATCAATTCATGCAAGATTAGTCAACAAGTTAGTGTGTGACAAAATGCAGAGAGTACTGAATACTAAATCACAAGCATAAATTTAGTCACACACAATAGATTACCTCAATTTGATTCTGTAGAAACTTGACATAAGCTACCGCCTCATCTAACATCTCTGCAGTATTTGTTTGCTACAAGAACAAAAGAAACTAACAAATTAAACAACTACGAACTAACTTGCACGCAAAAATGAAATGAAAAACTAAGCTCTAGAGGCGTAACATTATTGTTTCGATGTAACTCAAATAAGCGCTTATATCATACAACATTAAGACAGGATTGGTCACACCATGTGCTCACCCTTACTCCCTACCACGTCATATTATTTCCCTGTCCATACACGTAAAAACAGTCACATGTCCAGGTATGGATCCGTCTTTTGGATTTACCGCAGGAGTATTGGCTGCATGAAACATTGATGGAAATCGCCTATGGAGTTGGTACACTGTTGTTGATATATGAGGCTACCAAGAAACGAGCATTCGGTCATTATGCACAAATTTTGGTTGATATTGATCTTTCCAAGCATATTTTTGAGGAGGTGATGGTGGAACGTGAGGGATATGCGTTCTACGTACCTGTAGTTTATGAACGATTACCAGAATTTTGCTCCATTTGCTATACTATTGGGCATTTTGTTGCCCTTTGTAATAAATTGCATTCAAAGCCTAAGGACGACAAGCCCAAATCGGCAAAACACAAAGAGAAGAGGGACTTTTCCAGGCAGCCCATCACCATTCATCATGATCAGCCCCTTCATGATCCTCCCAAGGATACAGAGATGCCATCATCGAATGCACTTAAGGATGTTATAGCGCATAACACAAACAAACAATCAGAGGAAGTGCCTGTTGCTAATGATGATGATGAGCAAGATACAAACACAGTCACAAGAAATGCATGCGCTGTTGCCAAATTCTGCTCCTGTTATTGATGATGATGATGCGCAGGACAACAGGAAGGTTATGGAAGATGATACTCATAACAATAATTATACCGATGTCCCTTAAGCTAATCATGCTTCTTCGGATAGCATAAACTTGGAAGCAGTATCATCAACACAAGTCCATCAAGTGCATTCACCGGGCCCTATTTTGAAGAAGGTTGTGACGGATGATACTGAGAAAATTCAAAAGGCTTGGGCAGCAGGTGAGGCTCAACTTCTAATGAAAATGAGGATGGGTTTACTCCCTTTATAACATAGAAAGGTAAGAAAACACAGGTAAAATTAGCTCGTGCAGCTGGGACACATAACACCCGTTATAGGGGTCATATTCCATCAAGTTCCCAATGAAGTTCCTTTTATGGAATCTTTGTTTTACTCACAATCCAAATTTCAAGGAAGGAAACCCTTGGGTCATGACTGTCATGAATTTTCTTGGTGGGATACCCTCCCACAGGTTCTTTATGGGAACTTTTACAGGGATCGTTGTAATCTCCTGAATTTATGTTTTTGTTGATTTTCTTTTTTTTTCCCTTTCCTTTTTATGTTTGGGGTAACGGCCTAGTCCCCCCCCTTTTTGTATTTTATTTTCCCCATTTTTTAAAATGATATATATGAGTGATTGGCATAGGATTAGAGGTTCTAAGGAGTGCCAACCTGGTTGGGATGTCTTACAACATCTTTGATGTCATTACACTCTTGATTCGGCAAAAAAAAAAATATCATCACTCTCTTCCTAGTGGACTCTGGTTAGCCAGTTTACTACTTGGTCCTACATTCGCATTTGAGATCCTAACAGAAACTGCCACATTGAACAGCTACTAACTTACCAGAAAAAATGAAATGACAAACTGAGCTGATCTAGAGATGTTACACAACTGTTTCTAACTCAAATACTATATAAGTGCTTATGCATAATCTATCAACTACATTTAGACTGTAGTCCAAACATGTCTATGTTTACCATAGAGGAAGACTTCACCTTCCAAAAAATGTCGAAGAAAACCAAATGCAGGTTTGAAGGATTATGAAATAGATATTGCAAGATATTTTTGGAGGCAAGTAGTCAAGTAATTTTCTTGTTGTTTGGGCAAACACTGAGATATATAAGACAAGGTTATCTCACATTTATGATCTTTGAAATCTCTCAATCATTAAGGTTACTGCAAAAGTGAAAGTTTTCTAATAAACTTGTACATTGCAAAAGGAACCTGAATAAAAAGTATACAAGGGGATTAAAACCTATGGATTTTTAGTTAAGTTGGACTTAAATTTAGTGTATACATTATGGCATTTTCAGATTGCTGATTTATTCAAATAGTAAAGAACATTTGTTTTCTACTCCACACACGAAATCAATTGACGGAATTGGATAAGGTGCAGTCATATGACCGTATGCAGTCAGCACATAAGAACCGTCAAATCAAAATCAGACAGTTCAGATCTCAAGATTGTTTTTTATTTTAGTTTAATATAAAATTCTGAGGTTCAAATCTGGACAGTGAGGTCTTGATCAGATGGCCTCGAGCATGCCGAAGACACTACTACACTGGTTTTCAATTGCACCGAAACCTGGTCCCAACTTTACTATTGATTAAAGGAACTGTTAAGGAAAATTTAATATCCGGAATTGACTAAACTTGTTTCCTTAACCAGTGTCATTATGTCAATAATTAGAAAATAATTAACTTCAAAGTCAAGGAGAACCGGTAGTTAAGTACTTTTCTTCACAGTTAAGACACTACTCAAAAGTGAAAGGATTTACTGATCATAAAATACAACACACATTGATTCATAGATGAATTAAATTATCATTGCAATATCTTTCCAAGTCAATTTCGATCAAAACCTCATATGTAATAAAAGAAAAGAAAGGTTCTGTTTTAACAAATTCATCATCTTGGATGCTGTTCAAAGGGTACAAATCATACTGTATGGTAAATAATATCTTGAACTAAATCATTTGTCTGGTAATCAAAAAACATAAAAACAAACAAGTTATAGTGCTTTAAGATGAAAAGCAAAACCTTATCCATATTTGGCACAAGTTCTTGAAGTTTTTTTATGCGATCACTAATACGAGTCCTCCGAACCTACACAACAACAAGAAACCAAAAAACAGAAAATTCACACAATTTGGATTAAACAAATGACTAAGCAAATCCCAAATTAGTATTGGCATTATGACAAGTAAAGAGGGTTACCCTTTCAGCAATACTCCTTGGATGAGTAGCAAATCCACGCTTTGCCCGAATCTTACAAGGAACTGAATCCTCTAAAATCTTGTCCATTTTAAGGTCAATTGCTATACCACTATCCTCA
>Ga0099826_10003557_pt1 | contig 10624 bp, 6 predicted proteins | sample Mtrugardesep15_FD_76830 | JGI IMG/M metagenome (GOLD analysis project Ga0099826, IMG submission 76830) | Root nodule microbial communities of legume samples collected from California, USA - M. trunc garden sep15 | ecosystem: Host-associated > Plants > Roots > Nodule | place: USA: California...
TGGTTCCTTATGAAAATATCTATTAATCAACTTACAAACTGGATTTTGCACCAGTTTTTGGCACCTCAAAATATTTATAACATCTAACATTTTTTTATATACACTCCTAATTAATATATATTCTTTTTCATGCAATTAACCACTCAAAAGTTGGAAAAGTGATAGGGATTATTAGAAAATCAGCTCACTAATATGTGGTTAATTAATTTGTGGAAATAAAAGCTAACATTAAAAGACAAATCTTAATTAATTTCTTATATTACATAAGAATAAGAAAATATTTTGTGCAACTAAGGTTTTGATGTAATTTTTTCCACCAAAAGCATAAATAAAGAAGGTAAAATACATACCAATTTTGACAACAAATTTTGAAAATGAAAAACAATGTAGACCTACAAGGTTGGAAACAGAAACATAAACCTTCAAACTTGAATGAAATTAAGGAATGTTATGAAGAAATGTTGATCAATAGAGGGGTGTCCTAGTACTTATTATGGAAGCAATGGAACATGCTTCACGGAAGTTCACATTTAATTTATGTAGTTGGAGTGAAAGAAAAGCAATAAAGATTCAGAATTCTACTCAACATTTTTGATATGCCGGAATAATGGAAAATGGCCAGAGAGGTTTTCTTCAGAAACTATCAACTTAAGCATATTCTTTAAACGTTCCCTAACTTTACGTGCATCATTAACATGAACTCTACTCCATTAAAAATAAAAAATAGCATGAACTCTACCATATAAAGGCTGCACTAGAATAAAAATGAGATTGTTAATTGTTTCTACAAACGTTATCCAATGAAAACTGCATAGTTATTTAGTAATAACTTAAAAACGTACTTATCCAAAAATAAGGGAATCAAAATATGGTTATATTTATATGCTGCACATCATCGACCATATATACAACGTGTGCATGTTATAAATAACTTCGAAATAATTTTAGCTTATTAGTAATTAAAATTTAAAGATGGACAATTCTTTACTTAACTATTTTAAAAGATATACTTTTTTGGGAATACAAATTATGTGATTATTTTCATAAAATGGATTAATTAAAGTAAAATACATTTTTATTATCTAAAAACACACTTAAATGAGATGACATGAATCTTTTCTAACTTAATCAAAGTTTTATGGTCGAATCCGAGCTTTTATTATCCATTTAGATTCTACAAACGTTTAAAGATTATTTTTTGCAATTGCACATGAAAGATGTCAAACTTAGACCAAAAGATAGATTCTTATTTTTCACCGTATCGATAATTATTTTAGTGATTTTTTGTTTTGGTCATTCCCTTGTGTTGACTTGACAATAATTGTAACTTGTTTGGCAACTAAAATTTTGGCTTAGGCTAACAAACAAATTGGACCATCTGAAAGGAAAAGCGTGCTGGGCTCTCATTTTTCTTTGAAGCTCCGTTTGGCTTCATAAGTTGACAAACGTTAGATCAACTGTTTCGTGCGGTCTAATGTTTTGTGTTGCTTCTTCTCTTATTTTCTCGAGGGAAAAACTTTCCCAACATCACAATGAGTTCAAAAAAAAACACGTCGTAATTGTCTCTCAACTCCACTAGAGCTATCTTATATCATTGGGGAATCAACCAACTTCCTCCAACTTGTCCATTTTGTGACAATGTTGATAGACCATTATTCACTGCCTTTGCCCGATTGATATCTGGATAAGTCGTGGTATTCTTGACATCCATAATTTTTGCCAAAGATTTGATGAAGATAGTGGTTCCATTTTTAAGGCTTCGTTAACCCAAAGAATTTGTGCAATATTTGGATCTCAAGGAACAAGTTAATTTTCGATAAGACTCATCCAGTGAAATGTCATAATAGCTCTTATAATAAACGTATGAAGTATTTATAAAGGTTTAATCATGGAGAGAGCAACTTTTTTATTTACAATACCAGAAGTATATACTTACAAGGGAAAAGAACAGCATGCTCTAAGTCTACCAAATGCCACTATTCTTAATCTTGTTTATTATGTAAGAAAAAAATATATCATTATATATATGATTCAGATTTCATAAAATTTTAGTTGATTTATGTCCATCTTTTAATCTGATTCATCAATTACTGCACACGACCCAGCAAAGTGAGATGGAGACTTTGGCTACGTACTCAGTAGTAGTACAAAGCTTGTTTCATGTTCACGTGATTAGGCCAGCCCCTGGTCGAAAAGGGGTACATATGTGGGCCATTTGATTTTTGTGTCCCACTATTGTTTATTTTACTATCTGCAACTTTTGCTTGATTACTTAATTGGCTATTTGAATTACACATTTTCTTATATATAACTAAGTACTTTGTAATTATGTCTCATATGTAGCTTTTAAAATTTGATTGAAATGTTATTACACATTTAAGTCAATTCATTAAGTTTAATAAAAAAATTTGCTTCAATTTGTTGTCTATTTTTCCACAATACATTTAAGTCAGAACATATACTTTCTCCTTAATTGTTAAAATATCAAGGATATAATGATATCCTGCGAGAATTGTTCCCTCTATACATTGGTTTTGATGGGAACAATTGTTTCGTGTCTAACAATATCGACATTTGAGATTAGCATTAATGGAGCTTGTGATTGCTTCTCTTCAAACATTTCTTTATGATTGAGGATACATACTATTGGAACCTTTGCTTCAATTTGTTGTCTATTTTTCAACCATACATTTAATCTTGAAAATGACCTTTTTTTCATGAATTGTTAAAAAATATAGGACAAATATAGTGATATGCTGCGAGAACTTTTCCTTCGATGCAATGGACTTGATGAGAACAATTGTTGTGTGTCCAATGATATTGGCATTTCAGACATTAAATTCATTATATCTCTTGCACCCTTTGTCAAACAAACAACTCAGAGATTTCTACTCCTCAGTTAATAATCTCAAACTACAACATAACAAACACATCTGAAGCACCATTGATATATATTGTGAGCCATACTAATTACACCAATATTTCATATTAAAGGCATATTTGGTGTCAAAACATAAGACCCACTGAAGTGAGTAAAAAATAAATAAGGCTTAACGGAGTGTAGTCCATTTATATTAAATATTACATTTTGAAAAATGTAGGCTTGGATTGACACACCCAAACTTATATATTTATCTATATACTTTTTTGTTATTATCCTACATGAGACTTTTAGACATGGTTTCCATATTTCAACACTAAATTGGTTCAACAAGGAAATATATATGTTGAGGCACCTCACTTTAACAAGGTAGAATAAGTAAAACTTTGTAGGAAGTGAAGTACCTAATATTTCTTCTCCGATCTCTGGTGTTGTAGCTTGACTTCTAGAGGACTTGAGAAGTACCTCTCTATCATGTTTATAAAGCGATGATTGTCTTCCACACTGCAAAGTGGATCCTTAATTAAGATTGCTCCTTTCTTTTTGAAGTTTGATCTAACCTCTTTGCAAAGTCGGGTTACTTCTTCGTCATCGTCGGATATGGAAAGGTAAGTTGAAATATCAATAACTTGGAGATTCATTGTCCTCTGAAAGACTTCTTTCTGCACACAAAAATAAACTAGTAAGCGCACACGAGAGACAAAACCAAAAAGGTTGAGCACCTTTATCTAAACCACCGCACCGGAGACCATTCTGCTGATCAGATAAGATCAATAAACATACTCATATACCTTTTTAAGAGTGTAAACGTGACTATTTGAAATTGCTGTAAAGTAAGGTGTGACTTTGAAGAAAGTTTGTAAATCTATTGAGACCAAGATAACACATGTTATAAAGTTCCTACTAGCAGAAATGTTAGCTGCAGAAAATGTGGGCATACCAAGAGCAAAATCATAATACCCTCACAAACAATCAATCTCAAATAAACTAAACCAATACGTAAACACTGGAGCAATATTTTTTTTTCTAAAAATAAAGCGGACTTAAATTGTTTGGATCAAGTGGAAGAATGTTATAATTTGTTACATAATTATATATTATGTGATCCAATTGAAAACTCTAATTAGTCCTTTTTTTTAGACAAAAACAAAAGTGAAACTAATTTAATTTTCACTTCATTTCTTTACCTTGTCATCTATTATCGTTGCTATCTCTTGTTCAACATACTCTTCTGCATTTATTGGTGGATAGTTCGCTGCTAGTGGCAAATTTTCAAACAATCCAAATGGCTTGAGAGTCATATTTGATGCAATGTGACCAAAAAACTACATATTATAGACAAACTTTATTAGTCAAACTAAGTCAATTTTCACTAAAGATCATTTTTCTCCATAGGAATCATAGTTAGCACTCACCGTTATTGATACTCTCCACAAGCAACCTTCTTTCTCCTTCGCTTCATTGAATGCAAGAATGGTTTTGTATGTTACAACTACGTCATGCATGCTTGTCATACACTCTCCTCCGGTTAACCATTCCATTTGTATTATTAAATTATTAAATATAAATAACTTGGAGATCCATTACTTCTTTCTACACACAAAATTAAACTAATGAGTTTCTTTTACTTAGTATCAAGACAAACAATACAAGTTTCCATTAACACATAAGAGCAAACAAGAGACAAAACGAAACAAGCAAGAAGCACTAATATGAAAAACCACACTCTATCTCTAATGCAGAAAGAGAAGCAGACCGAGACAGGAACGCATGCAACAACATATTAAACTATAATAATATTAGTTATCCAGCAAAGTCTTATAAACCTCATATTATATCAACACACAAATATAAAGGAAGAAAAAAACATCATATAGTCACATAAAGGGGGGCCCACAACTCCCTCAAATTATTAAAATTCCAAAATAAATTAGTATAAATTAAGAAATGATATATACTCCTGGGAAAGTCTAGGTTACAAATACAAATAAAAATAATTTAGGCACACACAAATTAATAAAAAAAATTTAAAGATAAAAGTAAAGAATGGTGTGACTAATTTATTTTTCTTTTAATTCTCCCCATTTATGTATGTGAATCCAAATATTTTTTATTTAGGTTTATGTCTATTTAAGAATTGTTCATATACTCCTTCCATCTCAAAATAAATTAGTTTAGTCGTTAGAAACATATTTAATTTTATATAATAAAGACATTACGAGTTAAATTAAACATAATGCAAAGAAGTAAACTTAATTTACATTATATTGAAGCACACCACTTCAATAAGGTAAAATACTAGTTCATAATTTTGTGAAAGGAGTTAAACATAGAAGAGAATACCCTGACACTGTAATTGAGATAGTCCTTATATGAGCTTTAATCACGGAAATCATGGTCATTATATAACATATTTCACACAAGAAATATGTCATCCACTTAACAATTTCTACAGCTTGAAATCTTCAATACTTGCACTGAAAAGGGCAAAACAGTCACATGTTAGTGACATGGGTGAATATTGAAAAAACAAATCAGTATTTGCCAACAAAATAAAAATAAAAACCAACTAAACCTAAATGAGTTTTGATTCCAATTCAAAAACGGAAAAACACATAAAATCAATTGTTTATAAACAAGGATATAGATTAAATTTTTAGAAATAAAACTTTTCAAGAGAAATAACATATCATAAACAAAATGTACCTGATCAATGAAAGAGTCAATTATAGAAAAAGAAATGGAGAGAGGTCTGTTCTTGAGATTAAGAAGAAGAGGTGAAATTGCATGAGATGAAAGAAATTGTGAACTGTGAGCTTAGGACAATGATTGGCCACATTGGATCTTAGGTAATTGGAATGAAGGTAAAAATAAGATTTGCTGCAAATAATGGTGAAGAGTTTGAGTAGCAAGACATGTTTATATAAGAAAAAAAATGAACATAACAAGGGAGAGAACTTTTGTAATAATTACACCAGAGTCCTTTAAATTTTGAGTTTCTAATAGATAGGTCTTTTAAATTATTTTTTTTCCACAACAATCCATTAACGACTAAATTATTTGCAATCTTACCCTTCAATTAACTTTCTGTTAATAGATAACAATTAACTCGCAAGAAGGACATTGAAAAATACTACAATTGTCATTTTTGTTCTTGAATATGTAATAAATAGCTACGATAGTCAATCCATTAGTCAAATTAAGTCTTGATGTTAAAATAGTCATTCAATGCTAAAAATAACTCTTCTTTATAAGATTGATATGTCATTAACTAAGTACTTATAAAAACAAATATGATAATTATAAGTAAGTATATTGATTGATTTATATAACAATATTATCAAAGCATTTTAACATTAGAGAATATTTTGACTAACGTAGTGTACAATCTAATACTATTTTAAAGTTTTTATACATCAAAAGAATATTGTGACTACTTGTTCGACGAAAATAAATATATACCAAGAAGTTGTAGTACTATACTTCACCTACATCCAAAAGATGGCTTGGTACGTTTGCTTTTGGATTGTGATTTTTCAGCTGGGCACTGAACTAGGCATGTGGTGCGATGATGAATTTATTTCCACTATACCTCTCCATTTATTTTTTCTGATCATATTAGCTTTTCAACTATGATTCACTTGCCCACAAATAAAACAATATAAGAAAAATATACATATGGTGTTAAATGTTAGTTAAATATAACATGATAGTATTGGAATATATCTTTCTTTAGCAAGAGAAATATACAAAAAAAATACAAAATATAAGAACAGGTTGAACCAATCACGAGTTTAACTTGGTTCAATCCTATGAAATCATTGTCTAAAAAGACTGAAACCTCCTTAAAAGAAAAAGAAAGAGACTGAAATCTTCCATAAAAAACATGTTGATCACCAACTTCAAAAAGGCATATAAAGCACAGTTCTCCTACCATGCCATATTTTTAACATGACCATCTATTATTCCAAAACATGCAGCTAGCACAAGTAAACCATTATCAGCTCCAATTCCACCTATCCCTAATATTGCTAAGTACATTACATTGTCACAACAAATATTTTACGTTTTATTATGTCAATTATTTTCAAAAATCAATTAGAACATGGTCTAGTTTACATAAATATAAAAACAGAAAATTAGTAGTAAAAAAAAAAGAGGGTACCGTATCGCATTCTTTTTTTTTTTGGTCAGGTAGCCTAGTAACTAGAATTCACTTTATAAGGTGAATAAGTGGGGTGTCCGGGGTTCGAACCCCGACCTTTGCATATAATAATGCATTGTCCTACCAACTGAGTTATGCTCACGGGACCGCATTCTAGTATTGATCTTTAAATCTTAGTATGCTATTGCTAGATTGTCATTGTTCCAAGTGCAAATGGTTAATAAACCAATTTAAGTACTCTTGCAAGATAATATTTCTTATAAAGAAGTGAAACAAAAATTCTATTGAGTTATTCAATCCAATTTAGATACATTAATCATATCAAATCTTATAAGAAGCTAAAAATTCTATGGAGTTACTTACTGTGAACACTATAGGTAATGGTAATCTCTTATATGGTCAACAATATGCAAGCAATGCAAGTCCAAGGATGAAACAAACTACTATTGCTTTGTGTTTTCCCTTCTTCTGTTTGTATTAATACATTGAGATTAGACAATTTTTACAGTACATTCGAAAAAATTGAATGTAAAATTCTCTTGAGATTAACATTAGCTTCATATAATTAAATGAAAATCACGTCAGCGGAAGCAATATGATGTTTTTTATGATTGGTCTTTTAATAAGTTTTTTTTTTTTTAGAATTGTTTTTTAAGTTACTTTTGTTCTACAACCCAAGATGAACCATATTCATGTGTTTATTCATCACATCTCTTGTTAGAGATTAATGACTCACTATTTTTTTTTTAAGAGATAAAAATGAATTATATAAATATCGACAGCCAATCCCCTTTAGCACAAGATGTACTCAAGGGGTTGCCCCAAATTTACAAGACGTCCATGTACAAAATACAGACAAAAGTCAGTCGAAACCTAGACACATCAACAGGTCCGACCACCACCTTTGGAAACCTAAAGGGAAAGTAACATTATTAGCCTTGAGCCCCCACAAAGAGTTACACTTGACCTTCTCCATCAAATCTAACATGGAATTTTGATCATTATTGAATTACCTATGATTACGTTCATTCCATATAACCCACACTCCCAGTAACCAAAGTAGCCGCATAAAAGAAGTATGAGTCCTTGACGATCCTAATGACTCACTATTTTAAAATCATGAATACGTACTATTGCTCATCAATGAAGACGTTCTTGCGAACAATTAGGTATTTTGGTTGTATGAATTTGAATTTGAGAAATCGTACTTACTATCATAAAATTTGTCACCTTTATATGGATATGGTATTTTATCATTGCTAGTTGTAATGATTGGGGTCCGATCACTATTCAATACATATGAAAAAAATATACGTAATGTGAATCTTTTTAGCAAATCTAAGTTACTTGAAAGGATTATTCTCTACAATCACCTACATGATATTTTAAGTTTACTATATTTGTTAAAGAGAAAAAAAAAGTATTTTTCTTTGAAGGAAGAAACAAAAATGTATTGAAAATAATATTTTTTTACATTTCTAAAAGGTTGACTAGAGAAGTTCCTATATAGTTTTTTTCTTTTATTTTTTTATTATATACTTGGTTTCTTAACAAATGCTCATACAACACAACACTTCTTGACATTTTCTTACTAAAAAAAGCTATTTCCTATGGTTACTGTTATAACAAAACTTTTTTTTTTATAGAATAATTTTTTTTTATCCAACTTATAATATAGACGTTATACATCAATTATTCAATAAACATAAAAAATAGACGTTATACATCAATTATTTAGTGAACATAAAAAAAATTACTTAAAATTGTGAAAGAGTATAACTTTTTTTATCGATAAAGAAAAACTTCTCTATAATTAATATAATTTTCCCCCTTTTATAAAATAATACTACTTTTGTTCTTAATTAAATATCGTTTGCAAACAAAGGTTTTATCCCTAAATATATACAAGATCCTTCAAAAATTTATAAATGTATGTATTATTTTACTTTTTTCAAATGTATTTCTTATTAATACTACTAATTTATTTTAAGATATGAAACATTATATCAATTTTTTAATGATCGTAAACTTTTGTACATTAGTAGTATTCGTATTGTATAGAGAACAAGGAGGTATGTGGTGATCTCTGAATATTGTGTGTGACCACGTGAGAAACGAGACAATTTTTAAATTGTTAGTGTGTGCGCCCATACCAGAAACGAGTGAGAATCTTGCTTTTATTTATTCCCTCAGATTTTGATGCTAACAAATCAGAAAGTGCTTTCACATATTCATTTGATTGTGATAGTCAAATAAAGTGATTCGTGAATTTTTTTTTGCGTGTATGTGTATACCCACAAAAGAAGATTAATACATGTGCTATAGCATGTGATAAACTAATAAACTGACATGTCCTATAACTTAATTTTAATAGTATAATTGGAAGAAAAAAAATGTCCTTGAAAATATATTGCATTACATATCCTAATTATACACAGAAAAAGAGTTATATAAAATCAACATAATCAGTAATCACTTGAAAGGAAAACAAAATATGAAATTTTCTTTTGAAGGGATAACTCACGTTCTTTCATGTGTAACACTTGATGCAGTTGAATCTTAAACGAAAATTTCATGTGCCACATAAAGATTGAACTAAGAAAATTGGTCCAGGACTTTCTCATGTACCTAGAAAATTTCTGATCATGGTGTAGTTGGGATTGCTCTCACCATAAAATTATTGTGTTTTTATTATTTTAATTTGGTTAAATATTATAAACAATCTCACATGAGAAAAATTTAAAAATGAAAAGGCCATGATTTCACACAAGTATCTCTCAAGATCCCGAATCCCCATTTAAAGTCTTATAGCAATGAATTCTACAATTTCAAAGTATTTGAGTTCGGATTCTGTGTAAACGCATCACCTTTTGATATATGAAACTGTCCAATCAAACGGACAAAAATAGTTGTGTATTTTGCACAATTTGTACACATTATAACTAGCCTTGTTTCAGACTATAAAAAATCTTCACAAGAAAAGTTTGTACTAATTAATTCTAGAGATTGTAATCATTCATACAAGTAAAGATGTAGGGAACAAATGTTTAAAATTGATCAATCGCAAAGGTCATATAAGAGAAACTAATCGATCCAGTTTTAAACATTTCAGTTTCTCTTCTCTGACCTGTGTGATCGAACAATTTAGAATGGATATTTGGAGTATGTTTAGAATGAATCTTTGCCTATGATCCACAACCAGTCAAGAACAGCCCCAGCAAATATACCCGTCAAAAGACAAAGGACAAGAACATTTCCCAAAGCATTCTGCTCAGGACCCTGCAACAATACAAACTCCGAAATTAGTACAGAACTTAGAATCAATGCAACATTCACACATATCGTTAAATTCAATCACTTCAAAAAAAAAAATCAAATTATTATCGGTTATAGTGTCTGTTTTCGTGTTTCATAGGTTTATATCAGCATTTTACGAGTTATGGAATGTATAAACTTGCCTTGTAACCTCTTGGTGCCACTGTCATAACACACACAGTGAGGTATCCATTGGTGAGTCCCAAGAATGAAGTGAGAAAGATCATCCATCCTTGGTCACCATATTTTGCAGTAAAGTAGAA
>Ga0099826_10003560_pt1 | contig 10622 bp, 3 predicted proteins | sample Mtrugardesep15_FD_76830 | JGI IMG/M metagenome (GOLD analysis project Ga0099826, IMG submission 76830) | Root nodule microbial communities of legume samples collected from California, USA - M. trunc garden sep15 | ecosystem: Host-associated > Plants > Roots > Nodule | place: USA: California...
AAGGATGTTTGAAGGGAAGGGTATTGTAACAGGAATTAAGTAGTCGTGAACTAGAAGTATTGGTGAATTAGATTATTTTAAGTATTAGTTTTATTTAATGTTAGTTTACTATTTTATCCCTCATGGTTGCATTTAAACTTGGCCTTGTGCCTCATTCAACATTCTCACATGACTTCTTTTTGTACCGAATTCTATTCTAGATCATTAGAATTCCTACACTGGGACTTGGATTTTATCGGTTCGTCCCTAGAATCCATTTTTACCGTCTCAGCTTCAGCCGCTACTTGATTTTAGTTGAAAATTTCCAAATTGACCTTTTTTTTAAAAACATTTTGTATAGTTTCCAAATTTCTAGATTGATTTTAGGGCACTTATGGGATTTTTAAAACCAAATTGCCTTTGTTGTATGGTTTCTCTGTTCTTTTTTTCTTCCTCTATTTTCTTTTGTTTTATGGTTTCTCTTGTTTTATGATTTTTTTTATTTGGTCCTCTATCTTTTCTTTTTTGGTGTTTTGATTTATGAATGTCTCATGAGATTTGAGTGTTATATTTAATTTTATATTAAATATAAGTTTTTTTTGTTAAGAAATATATAAGTTTCTTTATACTTTATAGCATTATTCATGTCATTTGTTCAAAATATAATAAAATATCGACGACCGTTATTTGTCATACCGCTATTCGCTATTCTGCTATCCCATTTTTGGGGTTGGCCGCTACGCACCGCTATCCAAGATTGACTATTATGCTTTCATGCATTCTTTTCGGTATATTATAATTTATTTTTTTCACATGCTAATTGCCTACTCTTTCCCATGATTATACCTCTGTATAATTTTATGAATCTGAAATTACAGTTTTCTTTTTCTGTTTGTTTTTATTTTGAGACAAATACACACAAGAATCTGGACATGACCAGGACAAAAATATAATTAGCAGTCATTTTATGAGTGATGAGTGATATTTTCCCATCTAAAGTAAATTTATGTGTTGAGTTTTTTTTCTAATATTTTTTGCCTTTGATTAAATATATGAAATATTCTTAATAGTCATATTCAAGTTTCGATCACTAAATAAGAATAAATGTTGTAAAATTAGTGGAGATATCAAAGTTACCTTGTTTGGTTGAACCATCTTCAGCTTCAGAAATCATGAAAAGATCTCCCTGTGAAAAGCGGTTCTCCAAATTTTTCCAAACAATATAGGCTTTGTTTATCCAGAGAGTAGATTGTTTAATATCTTCAGAAATTGATTTTCTTAACCATGAAATCACCATGTTATTGCACCGGACCCAAATATCATAAAGAAGATGTGTAGGAGCTGGTTCAGTAAATGTGCCATCAACAAACTTCCATTTGTTTTTGGAAATCAGAGCAATCTTCATCTCACGATACCAGCTAGTGTAGTTTGTGCCATCTAAAATGGTTGTAACAAGAACCAAAGAAGGGTCATCGTTAGGATGAACATAAAATGGATTGGCATGATTTGTTGCATGGTCTGAAAATTGATCGTCACCCATGAAATTTTAAAAAGGATTGTAAATAGATGAACAAGGTGAAAATGAAAGAAACAGGATAAAATGGCGAGAAGCAATTTCTAAAAATATGAATTAGGGTTGGGAAGGTTGCTAAGAGGATAAAATGAAAGAAAGAGGAATAACAATAAGGTGAATCTTTTCTCTAAGGAAGAAAAAAGAAATTGAAGGTGGTGAGTTTTCTGATGCTGCAAGTTAACTTCCAAATTTTTCAATCCGTTATGGTTGGTGGATGTTGTAAAGGATGAGAAATTTTAGAAGCTTTGATGCAATGTATGAGTGCACCACACCAGTTTGGTTTTTCACAGACTCCACTTTTTATTAGGATAAGCTATCAACAGAAAACTTCAAAACAATCCGTTAAAGATTTAGGATTAGTTGGTTAGTTAGGATTATTTATCAGTTAGTTACACAGATAGTTAAAGAAGTTAAGTTGGTTAACACAGTTTCCAACACCAATCTTTTTGAATATTTACTGAGCATATGTCTGGTTTGCGTTTTAGTCTTCAATCTCTTGTTCTATACCATTTCCACCGAGATTTTATCGAAGCTCCAGGATTACGCTTCCACGAAATCGGAAATTTTAAGAGTAATTTTGGTGGATGCGCCGCATAACTAAACATATGCTGAATGGGATATCAACAGTCTGTTTAATAGATCAGTCTGATTAATTTGGAATCCCACATTGGGATAATTAACCTGGTGTGAATTGATTGAATCTTTTTGCAGGAGTGATACTGAATGTGGCTTCTAGAGCATTTGAGCAAAATAAGTCAAAAATTTGAAATTTGTAAAATGTAAAGGTTTGCATGGTTAGTAACTTACACTTGGTAAATATTGTGAAATTTGGTTAAGATAACTTTATGGAAAGAAAAAAAAAATCACCACCTTTGCTTGAACTCATTGATTTCTGTCTTATTTTCATTTATGAATAACTTGGTACCATTCCAAGCATTCGTGATTGTCCAAGGGTAATTTTAGTGATGTTCATTCCAAGTTTTACTAATAAATATATTAAAACAGAGATCATGACACTCAAAACATGAAAAAATGGGAAAACAAACTAAGGATGTGAAAACGAAGCAACACTTAAATAATGTAAAACTTGATTTCATTCCATATTGCAAGCAAGGTAAGGTAGTATTAGTTTAACGACACCAGAATTTTTTTGGTTACAAGAATATTTTTGAATAAACACCACAATAAATTATAATGGTTGTTTTAAAAAAAATACTCCAAATGGTGAAGAACTTCGCCTGAGATTTTGCTATGAAGAACACTGAATTTTAAATATATCCTTGGGTTGGAGTGAGGAGTCTAGAGAACCTGTGATATGGGTCCAATACCCTTTGTGAGGAGCCTAAATGCCTCATGAAAAATACTAAACAGTGCCCTGACATTAAGAAAATAAGTATAGAAAAAATTTCTTCGAACTTGTAAAATTTACAAAAAATATTAAAAAGTATTATTTGCAATTATTTTAATAAAAAGTACAATTTTTAAAATGTATTTGTAATATAAGTTTATTTTTGTTATTGTTTCATTTAATTTAATAAAAGTAATTTAAAATTACCAAGCGAAAGTAAGTTAAAACATTTTTAGAGGGACTAAAGTTTGAAGAATTATTTTGAAGATACTAAAAATGAAATTAAATAGCTAATCATTTTCTGTTTTCACTTGAGGTAATTGTACTTGAAGTGTATCAGATATTGAATGTGACCTGTTTGTATTGATTTATTTCTGAGCTTATAAAAAATGGTTTATACAATTAGATAAACTTTTATGTTAATTTATAAGTTTTTTTATTAAGGAAAGTTGTATCTTCATAACATGTTTTTTCATAAACTATAAAAATATTTGTTAGCATTTTTCTAAAAAAAAAAAAAAGCTACATGTGGCGAAAATTTTGTCTCGGGGATTTCACGACATGGCATACCCCTTTACAGTAGCAAAGACTTAAATTTCTTTTTTTAAGGAGTAGCAAAGACTTTAATATATATAGCTAAATGGCTAAGTTTGTGATCCATTCGTGATTATGCAAAAGAAAAATCTAACGGTATAAACAAATTCGTGATCCATTCGTGATTATTCCGTCGTGATAAATAACTAAGTTCTAAAAAAAAAAATAGGGAAATGCTGATTTGTTCTTGGAGCATAAATTAATTTATTCAAAAACAATAATTATTTATTAAAAAAATACATATTTAATATGAAATGCACAAGTTCCAACAAAATTTTACTCTTTTGAATTTATTAACATGTGCAAATTTGCACTTGATAGAAAATCTCAATTAAAAAAACCAAATGTAGAAGTATTTTCTTAGAAATTGTGCATCCAATGTTTAAAAGTTTTAAAAATTATATTTTCAATATAAAATTTATATTTTAATTATATATTTTAAGCTCCTTAACTTGTATTCTTACGAACAAGTTAGCTTGACCCAAAAAAAAACAATTCTCTTAATAATTACGATAATACCACCATGTTTTCATCTGGAAACACCTTTATTTTCATTTCCATTCTTTTGAATTTTTTAAAAATGTTTTTTAGAAAAACGTTTTCAAAAGAAGGAAGCAAACATATTTTCTTCACATTTTATGTTTTCAGTGAAAATGAAAACATGATAGTCCAAGTAAACACAACCTATCTTTTTTTATTTCCTTTACTAGTATCTCATAGAACTAGTTAGACGACCCATGTTACATTTTGAATACTGAAAGTTGATAAAAAAAAGTTTTTTTTTGGAAGAAAGAAATTTGAGAAAAAGTATTGTTGAGAAGTGGGAGACACTATTGTCTTTTTTATATCAAAAGTCTTTGAAAAGTGATGCTCAACCGCAAGACTAATATTCATCATCAAGATCTATGAGATTCTAGAAAATGAAGAATTGATAACACATCCTTTACATTTTGGACACCATAAGAACAGACAAATTATTGGAAAGTTTTAATTTAATGTGCTACTTTAAACTTTTAAAATGCTACTTAATCTCCACATTTATTTATTTTTTTACAAAATTAACCCTCTACGAAAGTTTTATTCCAGACGGATGTTTAAAATCTCATTTTTATGTGTAATTTGGACTAAATATTCACTCATTATGATAGTTAAGTCAAGGACACGTATAGTAAGGTCTAAAATCTATAGAAATTATGTTTGATTCTGAAAAGCAAAAGTTTCTCATTAATTATGTCACATTTTCATGACATCCTATTTCCAAACTATAGATGTAACATTTACATGACACTTTTATTTCAAAACTATAATTTCTTTAGATATTTAGAAACAAAACCTTTGTTATTCAAAATGAGACAATTAATCCAGCTTTCCAAAATAAGCCACTTCATTTAGACCCATTACTTCCTTGCAAAAATAGGCTAAAATGGATCTGTATGTGCACCTGATATTAGCAGAGAGTAGTGTATTACGTATTTCTCAATTGCAGTCACCACTTTTGATTTGAACCCAATCTGTAACTGAAGTGCATGATTACCAGCATAAAAGTTAGTGAGACCAATAAAATACATAGACTTTGGTTGAAACATTTGATTGCATTTTAAATGAATGCAATTTTGTTCCTACGAAACACAACATTAAACAGAAAGTGATGATCATCACTTATCACTACACTGCATAATGATTAATGAAGGACTCAAAATCTCAGATAAGAGGGTATCACATTGAAAAAAGAGTTGTCTAAATAAACAAAACAATAGTATACCATGTAACTTATAGTACTCCGTCCCTAATTATAAGACCACTTTTAAAAAAAAAAAATTGTTCTTGACTATAAGGCTATCTAGAAATTTCTAGATATATTTATTACTCTTTTTCCAACTATACCCTTATTAATACTACCAATTATCTTAAGATTTGAAAAATCAACATTAAATGCATGTGTACAAAAAGGGCAATTTAGCAATAGTAACACATAACTTCAACAACTTTTCTTCTAAAAAAGAACAAAAGGAGTACTATTTTGGAGAGTTTTTTTTTCTGTGTCAAAAATGAAAATGTCCGAAATCATGGTTTGATAGTATACCATGCAACTTATAAGTTATAATACACAATTTCCACAATGGTGCAATGATTATGTATCGTTATATTTATATTTTGCCCCCTCATAAAACTGTCAAACTCTATCATGTTAATAGGAGTTATAGCTAGCAAGCTATGTGGTTGTCGAAACCACAAGTAAGAAATAAACACTAGATCTTTATTCTCTTGATATATATTTTTGTTGAATATGATCTTCTTTTTTTCTCTTGATTGATGCACAAATGTTAGGAATGCAGATTATGGTACTCCTTTTTTATTTTTGTTGGTAATTCAGCGGACAAATAATAGTTTTCCCTTATTCATGTTGTGTGTTTTTCATTTGTCAAATGAAATCTTATGAGCTTGAATATACCTCTCTGGATAAAAGCTAAAATTTAGAGTACAAAAATGTATGTTTTCTTTTTGGTTGTGAGAAATTAGAGAGTCGATTTTACCATAACAAACGTTTTACATTTATTTTCCTTCATTAATTTTTTTGCCCTTTGGGTTGAAATGTAGGAGTGATGTTGTGGAATCATTTGGAGCTCAAATTCGTACGTTCAAATTAGTCGGTTTATCCTTTGAATAATTTTTTGAAGAAGCAAATTTTTTTCTTTAAAAGAAACCCTCTCATGCCTACTTCACCTATGAACTTCATCTTCATCTAGATGGAAGCAGTTTATCTGGGAAGATTCCAAGTTTTACTGGAAACTGGACCAAACTTGAAAGATTGTGAGTCTAAATTTTAGTTCATCCATGAAATTTAACTGTTTAAAGAAATAAATAATGATATACTATGCTTAAGATGAAGTTTACTATCTGAGTAAACTTTTGTTTTGTAGGGATTTGCAAGACACATCCTTGGAAGGTCCAATTCCTCCTGCCGTATCTGTCTTGAAAAATTTGAAGGAATTGTGAGTACTTTCTCTGTCATGGTTATCAGTATCGTACGCTATTTGAGGTTAGTAGATGAAATAGCTGCTTATAATTTTTCTTTGCCAGTTACTTTTACTTAAAAGTTGTAAAGAGTAAGACACTAGTTTACTTGGCATACAAGTAATTGTAATAAAGCTATATATAGCCAAGTTCATTGATCAATAATACATGAGTGTGACTTTACCAACTTAACAAAAGTGTCATATATTTACCAGTAATGTATCGATGATTCATAAATTTTTCTTTGAATATCGACCATGCTTTCTACTTGTTGTATTTCGTATGCATTTCACAATGGTTATGAAATGCATTGTTGAATAGGGGAACATTTTATTTTTACTGATGAAACATTTATATATCAGGAGAATATCTGACTTGAAGGGAAACACAACGATGACATTTCCCGATCTGAAGGATTTGAAACGCATGGTAAGACTGTGAGTTGAAACTTGAAACCTTTTCCTCCATGCTACATATGAAGAATTGTGTAACTCATTTATGATTTATTAACTGGTTTGTTTCTGTAACTCAGAGAATTGAGGAATTGCTTAATCACTGGTCCTATTCCAGACTTCATTGGCGAAATGGAAAATTTAAAAACTTTGTAAGTTGGAAATCTATTTTTATGACTATTGCACTAAAAATCGTTACATATAGGAAAACAACTCTCATTATAGTTTCTTTATCATAATAATCATCTTTTTCTTTAAGGGAGTTGAGCTCCAACAGATTGACTGGTCGAATTCCAGGTTCACTTGAGGACTTAGAATCAATCAATTTTATGTAAGTGAACAATTAACTTTGATAGCAAAAAAGATTAACCAAAAGGATGTGGACCTTCTCACTTGAAATCTGATCTAAAAATGTTGTTTTTGTTAATTGATATTAACGATGGATGCAGGTTTCTGACTAACAACTCTCTGAGCGGAACAATTCCAGGATGGATACTGAGCAACAAACAGAACTTGTAAGACCGTTTCTTGATTCTTTCCCTCTAATTGCATTCTTTATACTCGTTGAAATTTTGGTGTTACACAAGTACACCTTGTAATTTTCTTGTGATTCGTCTCGATCACTTTTTGAATCTTGAAGTAATTAAAATATATTCTCGCTTTATGTTTCAGTGATTTATCTTTCAACAATTTTACCGAGTCTTCTGCATCTGATTGCCAGCTCTTGGATGTGTAAGCATCATCTTATTTTTTTCTATACGAATTGTCAAGCATTTCGCCTTTCTCAACATACTACTTTTTTCCGCGGGAACTTAGCTTCCAGCTTCTCTCCTTCATCAAACACTTCGTAAGTGCGTGCGATCGTACTTATGGTCTAGTTTTAGTTCTGTATCAAGACTTTGGTGTCTCACCTCGCCCCCACTGGATCACCTCTTATTACGGAGGTCCATTTTGATATCAATTTGAATATTAATATTAATATTAATATTATACGAACAATAGAAAATTAATTTCATAATTGTGACTAATTGCAGAGTATCAAATTGATTCTTTGCAAGTTTGCCAGCAACATTATTTTCTCCAATGGACTAAGAGATCCGTGGAGCAGTGGCGGGTAAACACTTAAAATCCAACAAATAAATTCATCTTGATTATTTTAGAACAATGTTTTAGAATAAACTGTGTGGCATTTACATATTTCAGGATTCTGAGCAACTTATCTGATACTCTTATTGCCCTTGTCACAGTAAATGGTATGTGTGCTTTGGTATAATGTGAATACATAGAATTTAGTTGTCTACAGTGTAGTAGTATTAAGAGTCCACAACAAATTTTGTCATTCATTCCATATCAAATAGTATATAATTAATCAAATGGTTCATTGATTCTGTATGTTTTACAAATGTTGTTTTTTTTCAAGAACTCATACCCTTGATATTCTTGCTGCAAACGAGAACGATCCAGAGTGGTTGGTTATTCAGCGGAAGAAGGAGGTCGAGATTATCCAAGGGTGGATAATGCAATAATATGTTGAACTTGATGCATCAATAGAGTGGGATGAATAAAAAACTAATATCTAATAACAGGATCTGTTTGTTAATTGTTAGCTTTTAAAACTGAAGTAAAAATGTTTTCCAAGTTTAGACATATGGAGTGAAAAGTATGGTGTGTATTATCTGTAATTGTTAGCTTTCTGTTTTGCACCATTTTATATCCTCTAATCAAATTGCAGGTTATATTCTTCCATTCCATTCCTTTCATAAAGTGAGTTGTAAAATTAATCTTCCTAATTTATTTTGTCTCTGCTATGCTATTTGTCAAGTCACCTGAATCTTTCCTTTCAACCTTCGATCTATACACACATGCTCAAATAGTGTTACATCATACAAGACTGCTTCCCATTTTGATATCACATATTTTCGGTAAGGTATGAAGCCAATTCCAAGTCTGCATGGCACATATGTCCTCTTACCTATTATCTCTAAAGGGCTCTCAATGGGTACCCATGGGTACGGATAGTATGATACTCATCCCCGTCCTGTTGGATAAATATGATACCCGTGTCCGCCCCATACCCTCGTGGGTACCCACTATGCGGGTACCCGTGGTATTGAGGTATCCATGAGTACCCATGGAGTTTTGAATTCATTTTATTTTTTGGTACAAATAATAACTTTTTTTAATTATCAAAAAACATCAACTTTTAAACATCCATACATAATTCATTTAAAATTTCATAAACATAATCTATAAAAAATTCATGATTCTTATATAATCCATATGTTTTATGATGTGAATGACGTGGAAACGGTGAACTTAGGGTGTGTTTGTTTCAAGTTATATTTGTTGATTCCTGGGAATAAAATGATATAAATATATATGTCTATGTTTGTTACAAGTTTACTAAATTTTATTCCCATGTATTAAATGTTCTGGGAGTAGAAAATTTTTCCTAAAGAAAATGGTGGGAATAAAGTTCTCATGTAGTTACCTATTATAATCCTTATTTTTTATGGTTCCTAAGAATGTTATAAAGTTAACCAAACATATTTTTTAAAAATACCTTGGAATAAAACTCCCATCTTTATATTCCAAGGAATGTTATTCCTAGAAATAAATTTGGTAAACTTAAAACAAACACACCTTTAATAAGATGAATTAACCAAATTTAAAATAAAAATAGATTATTATTGAGGAATTTTAGATGGGCAGTAAAATTTTCTTCAATAACGTAACAACTTTAAGTAATAAGATAAGATATATAAAGATATTTTAATAATTTACTTAATTTATTATCGGATATAGGTACTCGTGGGTATGGATACAATCAAATCTGTGTCCGTGTCCATATAATAATGAGTTGTCAAATACCCGTTTATTATACTCGTGGATACCCGTTTAGCTACCCGCCCCGTGCCCGTGACGAATTTTACCCACAGGTACCCGTGGGCATAGGTATTTTTACCAACCCTAATCTGTAATAACACTCCTTCCCATTTTGATTCATTATCTTTTAGTTATAAGTATATATTTACTACCTGGTTGTATCTTTTATGTACTCATATCGAGGGATATGTTTATCATGATTCTTATTGCTTGATTTATCCTTAATTTATTTAGAGACAATTTAACTTTAATAAGTAACTTTTTTGGTATACATAACATAAAGAAACGTCTTAAAATTGTTGTTTTTGGATTTTCGAACGGTTGTATTTGGATTTCCAAATTCTATTATTTACCGAAGTTGTTACTAGGTTGAGTCACGACCAGGTCGCTCTCTTTAAGACGTTTCGTAGCACTGCCCAAAATTGTGCAAGACAGACTATCAACCACGCCCCCTCCACGATAAAACAAGTTCAACTACAACTGTGTGATTAACTACTGCATTATAGAAAACCGTTCGAGATTTACACCTTCAAATATGGTAATAAGACCACTCTTTAATACTGAAACTACTTTAATATGGTATCATTACCCCTCTGTTATGGTGCTGAGACCACTCAAATATGGTGTTACCACCATTCTAACTTTATTTTCTCCAAAGTATCTATATGGCACTACGACCACTCAAATATGGTGATACCACCATTTCCACTTTTTAATTTCTCCTCAATTAAAATATTGAAAGAATATTTATATACCGTTAAAATCATTCTTAATT
>Ga0099826_10003563_pt1 | contig 10622 bp, 3 predicted proteins | sample Mtrugardesep15_FD_76830 | JGI IMG/M metagenome (GOLD analysis project Ga0099826, IMG submission 76830) | Root nodule microbial communities of legume samples collected from California, USA - M. trunc garden sep15 | ecosystem: Host-associated > Plants > Roots > Nodule | place: USA: California...
CTCCTCCCCCTAACTGTTGATTTCTCTGACCACTCCTCCACCACGGCCCCCAATCTCGCCATGATCTGATCAATCTCATAGTTTTATCATAAACCAATCTTCCAAACTTCTCTTACCACCATTATGCTTCCTTTACTTGCAGCTGCAGTAACACAACCTTGGTTACTTCCTCCAACCCCACACCACAGCCACTGCAACAATAACATAAACAGCAAACCTATGAATATGATCACAGACTCCGAAAATCTCTTCTATTCCATCAGAGTGTGAATAATTCTCTCCACTCCCAGCTTCACTCCAAGGCGCATTCTCTTAGAACCTCTAGCTGCAAATTTGGCCTCCATCAACGGGGTATTTGTTAAACTTCTTATTGTAACGGTTATGGGCAGAACTATGTCAATTATGTTGTTCGATTTTAGTAATAAGAGTAGTGCTAGCAACACTCTCTTTTGAACACTCTTATTGGCTTAAATCATTGTGGGTCTACACATTGAAAATAGAACCCCCACAAAGTGGTGGAAAATACATTGATTATATCCAATAAAAGAGTGAGTGTTAGAGAGTGTTCAAAAGTGAGTGTTGCTAGCATTCCTCTTAGTAATAAATAGATAATGGAAAGGAGAAAGTGATTAAGGGATAGTTATTTAATGTATATGGGAGGGAGAGACCAAGACTCTTGAATTTTTTGAGGGGAGAGACCAAGACTTTCAAATTTCTTGGAAGGAAACCATTTGTAGTCGTAAACCTTTATTTTCTTATCGCTAATTTTGTTTCAGCTGTATTTCTTGTAACAATGCTGATCCTCTGCTTCTGAAACAGAATTTCCAGCATTTAGTGTAATAAATTTGTTGTTATTTTCTAAATTTATCAATATAGAAACCAGTTTCTATCAGTATTATTTCAGAACAATCTAGAAGATTCCAGCAAAGTCAATGTTGCCAATGAGTTTCTGAAGATAATCTGAAAAATGGGTTAGATTCCTTCCTTTGATTTTTCCTGGCAGAAGATGGTGGGACATCTCAAATGATGTGAAAGTAAAGGTCCTGGTGCAGACATTGAGAATGTTACAGGCAACGCTAATCTAGTTGCACGGGTGGGGTTGTGGTGGTTCGAGTCAGAGAGAATAGGAGGGATCGGAGATCTTTGCTTTTCTTATTAAAAAAATGTTCTGAGTTTGAAGGTTTTTTATTCCCTTCCCCAATTTGCCAAAAAAGGGTATGTCACTACATAACTAGCGAAATTTCTCATATCCTAGCAGAAGAGAGAAGTGTAACTATCATGTAATGGTAACATTTGGTTCACGATACAAACACATATACACCAAGATGGCAGCATAAATTAAATGTAGATAAAAGAATTAGAGGAAATGAATTCTTTTTATATCATCCATCTCAAACAAAACCACAGTTTTCTGCAGGAAATAATAAGATAAGATGGTGAAAGATCTTTGTAGTGTGCACACAAGTTTGACATGTAAGAATGTAAACTGAGAAGATATTAGGTTGAAAAAATAAATGCTCACCATCCGGTCATGAACTTTTTTGATGCCCAGCTCTGAATAACTTTGGAAAAAGTCTACAAATTGACAGAAACAACACATGGCGATCTGTCAGACAAATACTTCAGATAAATTCCTTCATGCAACAAAATGAATAGGATAACTAATGCCAGGCTTAGGTATTCAAATTCACAAAAACAAATAAAATTGCAATATATATGAATGGGAATTATAAAGCACCAGCTTGTACTTTTACTAAACAAAACGAACAGATTCAATTTACTCCTCCATATGAAGAAACTTGCAAAATTATGTTAATCCAAACCAGGGGGAAAAAATGAACCAATACTAGCTATATGGTATGTATTTAAATATTTCAGTGTTGAAAAATAGCAGCACAAGAGTGTAGCAGAATTTGACAAGCCAATATTGTTCCGATATACATGTTATTTGGTACAAAGTGTTGTCAAATAGCAGCTATAAAGGCACTAGCACCATCGTTGTGTGTAGCATATTTTGAACAACACGGGTGATCAGCAATTGACAACACGGGTGAATTTCGACTAGAGCTAAGAACTAGCATTGGTGCTGTTAGTTCAAAGGTGACGACAAGTTAATCCAATTATACGAAAAACAATAGTTTCAATTGATATATAAAAAGTATGAATCCAAGTCAAAGAAATCCCTGAGACTAAGGGACTATTTGGATTGGCTTATCTACTGGCTTAAGCACTTGTGTGACTGTTTGGGAGAACCGATGAAAACAACTTACGACTTGTTTATAAGCTGTTTTCAAAACATCTTATAGCTTCTACTAAAACAATTTGATTGTGTTTTATCTTGTGTGATTGGACTAACTTATAAGTAATGATAAGCATAGCAAATTAATCCGCTTATTTCCATAAATTCAATCACTCGTGCACAAAATTTAAAAAATTCAACAGAATGAAGAAAAATTGAATCACTAACCTCACGGCCGGCATGATGAACGGAGGAGGAAGAAGAAGAAGGTTTGGAAGCATTGGAGTGGTCGCCGGAATTAGCGACGGGGATGAGAAGCTCTCGATCTCTGGCGCCGATGACAGTAGAGGGGGATTTATCGTCGACCATAACTGGAGGAGGAAGAACCATTAACGACGCCGTTTCAAGTTTCGCAAAACTGGACAATTGTGTCCTTTTGCTTCGCTTCTTCTGCAACAACTCCGTTGTAGACTCCGTACAGACACACCAATTTCTCAGTTTCAGTTTTATTTTTTGTTTCCTGTGGGTGGTTTTTAATTTTATTTCTCTTTTTTTTAAGGCTGAGCAATAAATTTTTAGTCAAAAAAAGGAAAACATAAGTTTAATTGAAAATAAATAAAATATTCAGTTAATAAAGGAATCTCTTTAAATCTGTTTTTAATGAAGGAATTTTTTTTTAAAATCTTATCCTTATTTTTGTTGGAATTTAACTACTTTTGTTGACTATATGTATTTAAAATATAACAAAAAATAGAAAATTTGGGTGATAATATTGAAAGGATGCATGTGACTTGAGGGAGTATTATTAATTTTATTTTTAAGCTGAGTTGCTGATAATACATGTGAAGTCATGAAGAAAATGCATTTTAATTAGTGACTGTATGTACATGGCAGCCTGTTTTTTCGATTGAGGTTAGTTAAATGAGTGATGTGTCTATGCTGTCAAGTCTAGTTCATGAGTTGTCTCCTTTGGCTGAACACTGTTGGAGTGTTGGGTTGCCTTGCAAAATGGTACTCTATATAATATAATATAATATGATCTGAAATATAATGCAATGTCCACACACATTACACAGCTGGAATATTTCACAAATTTGGGGTTGAAAGAACATGAAATGTGTTTGATTTAGCCTACATTGTAGAAGAAATGCATTTGATGTTTAGCTCATGCTTACTTTTCCTTTTGGAGCCCTTTTACCCGAGTACTAATTTATTACTTCTGGTGGTATATGATATGATTTTGAAACTCAATATTCTATCAAACAAACCCTTCAAGACCATTGAAGAGAAATTGCAGACTAATCATGTCCTTTAGTTGATGGTAATGTTCATTTTTAAAAAATAAAAAACAAACAAACTTAACTCATTTCATTAACCAAAAGAGATGAAATACAAGGAAGTACAAAATCAAAGACTTGGCGACTAGCACAGGACATGGCCGCTCTAGCTAGATTATGAGCTACCATATTCCCTTGCCTCCGAATAAACCTCAAAGTTACAATTCGAGACTAAAATACATCTAATATTGTTCACAATGGAATTGAACTCATTGTCAATGTTTCTCCCTCATATACCAGCATGTTATGCGGATACCCCCCTATCAATGCTCGAACAAACTGACTTCTGTTCCGCGTATGCAACAACCGAAACATGTTTGGTTCTGCCCATGGAAATAACTTGTGTCAATACTGCACTGCAGCTGTCTGTTCTGTCCACTGATGTTCCGGCTTCTGCTGTTGTTTTGTTGTTTTCGATCGCTTTAGATCGTGCGCTGTTCCGGTTTCTGCTGTTGTTTTCGATCGCTTTAGATCGCGCACTGCGCGAACACCCTGCCAGTCAGACTGCACTAAACTTACCAGACACAGAATTTGATTGCCAATTGATCTTATGCGGTTCCAAATCCAATCATTTCTATTATGCCAAATCCCTCACACAATCGTCAAAAATCTACTAACAATTACCTTAGATTCACGCACACAGACATCCAACAGAACCCCTCCCACTTAATTAAAACGAGATAAACGCAACTGAACCGTTGAAAGCAGTCTTGCACCAGTCTAACATTCAATACTAGTCTGACATTCAAAGATCAGATGCATCTCAGTTTCGACAGATAAATCACATAATCCACAGTTTGTCGGGCAAGGAACATGACGATCCTGAAGTTTGTCTCGTGTTGGTGAGCACAGCCTACAAATTCTCCATATTAAATTACGCACTTTAGAAGGTACTTGAGCTCTCCACAAACTGCCCCAATCTCCCGGCATGACCTCTCTTCCTTCAAAGACCTCCACATAATAAATCTATAACCGGAACGCACAGTGTACAAACCGTTCCTCTCCTCGTTCCATGTGAAAGCATCAGGTTGGTCATCTATAACCAGAGGAATATCCATAATAGTTTGGCTCACATCAGCGAATTTATTAAATGAATTAAATTTTTAATGTGTGCGAAACATAATTTTGAATGAAATAAATTTTGTAAAATTGATTTAGTAAATCAGATGTTTCTTGTAATACATATATGAGTTTGAAGTGAAAAAAATTTAATTAAATGGAGATATGAAAGAAATGGAACTTAAACAGTTTTGACTCAAACAGTTAATAAATTTTAATTAAGGTCCTAAAACAATCTTTGGCCAGATTTGCCACTCTTTTCTGTGCAATTGCTTCTATCGGTCTCATCAAGTTCAGTTCCATGAATATGTCTCTTCTCCTTTGACTTTAGCCGATTTCTCCAATACGTCTTTTGGCACTCTTCAAACGAATTTGCATCCATTTCAAAAACATTTCTCAGACATCCACAAACAAAGAACATTTAAAACATGAAAAATAACGATAGAAAGAAAGAGAAAAAAAAAACATGGAAAATAACAACAACAAAGTTTAGTTCTGACTGATCAATATTCTAAACTCAATGCACTGATTAATATGGAATCCACTGTTAAAAATTTAACAAAAAGTATTTTACAAAGAATGCTTCTCATTGCAAAAAAAGTAACTACTGAACAATCTCTATCTCGTGCCATATGCAAGCAGCAATTAAAAAAATGTTATGACTAACAAACTTTATTGTAGAACCTTAGCCTTTGTATTTCTCCCTGCGATATGAAACTAAATTGGAGCTTTTCTGAGATTTTTGTATAGCTGATAATCAATGCTACAATCAATAATATGAATTCAACTAACTTGTGTAACTAAATATCAATGCTACAACCACTAATCAACTCTGCAGCCTCAAGTTCGGATAATATCGAGTTATTTTCTGTGATTTTTGTACGATTCTTGAGGAGTTCTGTTCATTTTTTTGTGATTGACAAGATTCTGATATTGCAACTCCTTTGCAGACTCTTTTCTAGTAACTGATTTTGCATGTTCCCCATTTTGCAGAGGTTTCTCATCTAATCAAAGGAAAAGAAAGTGGGAAGTGAGGGGGATTAATTAGTGCAACACCAAGCTAATCCATCAAATTGTGACAACATAAAAGTTAGCTGAATTCATATAAATATTATAACTAATCTGTATTCTTAACATCTATAGTTTAGTGGCATATATTATGAACGGTTAATACAAGAAATGTGAATCACTTAAAAGTTAAGAGAATACATGGAAAAGTACTATTTTCTACTATATACTGTGTACTTTGATAATGAAAATGCAGTATCAGTAATTTCCAGGATATTAAAATAATGAAGATTCCATATCGTCCTAAAAGTAACCTTGTAAATGTGAACTAGATACCTTTGGATGTTGTTGAAGAGTCTCCACTAACCATGTCCAATTTAGCGCGTGTGATGCACAACCATCTTCGTTCTGCTTCATCGTTAAGTTCTGCTTCAATTGGAATATGCCAGTGGCCTTCTTCTGATTCCTGCAACCACAATTGTCATGTTATATTTTTCTTCTTTATCTTGTTTACATCATTACTCTTTCAACTTCAGATTTGTATAAACAAATATAATTTAACTAGAGTCACATTCCACCAATTTTTTAAAACAGTACAATAGCTTTCCGGTGTATATTTCTTACCTGAATAACAACAGAACAAGGAGGCGGCATGTAAAACTCAGGACCAGTTTCAGAGAAACGAAATCGTACCTAAAATTTGGAAAGTTAAAAAACAAATATAGGGATTTCAATGGTAAGTATAGTTCTAAATTTAATCAAAGAAATTAAAATCAAGCAAGCATACATTTATATATCATTAAACCAAAGAACAAAAATTAAACCTTTTTTCATCAAATATATATATATACAACCTACATGATAATAAGAAAATTTTCTTTGCAAAGAGTAATCCATACCTGATGCCTTTCTTTCCACTTGGGGAAGAAGTCATTTCCCAGGAGTTGAAACAAATGATCTCTCATCTCATCATTGGAAACGAGTAAGCATTTGAATTTTATAGCTGCATACAACCAGTACCTGAAACACATGTTAGTAAATGAAACATGACATGCATAATCAGTAGAAATTATTGATATAAACTATTAATTAAGAATATATATATGTTCCATTTTGTTCATACCAATCATCATTTGATCCGGTAGGTGTTGCATAGAGTATATTAGCATTATTCCACCTATCAACCAATGCCTTGTTGATTGGTTTGTCCCTTTTGTCTCCTTTGATACGCCTATGATGCAAAACAATAAGTGGAAACTTCTTTGAAGGGAGTTTTTGGCGCAATTCATTGACAACAGCATTGATCTAAAAGTTTCACATCAGATGGAAAAAATCAATGACTACAATTAGAACGGAATGCAAGGTAAAAAGAAAAAGGATAATTTTCCACATTCAGTAACTTGCCTTGGATGGCATGAACTTCCCTTGGCTGAAAAGACCAACATTTGCAGCATCTAACACTGCTTCAAAAGGTCCATAGTAGTCAAGCCATTTCTGCAATTCATATTTCACATATGTCACTTCATCAACATGTAATGATGTTAGAAATATCAGTTCTGTTATTTCGACAACAAAAATTGGACAACTTTTGCAACAGAAATCTAAGTGATTAACGCTGTTGAAATAGGTGATTAATAAATATATCAGGCGTCAAAAATTGTTAATCATTAACCAGCTACTAAACATAAATAACCATCTATTTGAACTGTGCCAACCACTTAAAAAAAGTGTCGCGAAAATTGTCTAAATTTCATCATACGAAAAATCATTTCTCCAGAAATAACAAGCATTATTGAAGTTTCTTACTTGAAATGTCTGGAAGTTTGAATTTTTCTCATTACTTATAGCAATGGATGCAACTGACTTCGCAAAATTCTCAGTTTCAACAGGATCAAGATCAATAGTAGCCAATTGCATTCCACAGCATTTACACACTCCATCCTTTCCTACACTGGTTTGAAGAACTTGCCATTTCCCCTTACCCAACCAACCGGTCCCATGCCATCCTCCGCCGTTATTTTGCATTGCTTCCATTATCAATCCTTTATCCCATTTTCTTTTTCCCATTTTTAAAGCCGTTTTGTTCTTAAACCAATCTACAATCAAATCAGCAGTAGTAGTTGAAATTTTCCTCACACTACTTCTTAGTTTATGCAACACATAGTAAACCCTATCACTCTTACCAGCTCTTATGCTTGCTCTCAATAGTGCTTCCAACTCAGGCTCTTCAGGGTACACACCGTGTTCCAACATGTGCTTTTCAACATCAAATGCTTTATCTATTTCTCCATTATTACAATAAGTAGATAAAGCAGGACCATAAGACCTTAACTTAGGATTTATCCCTAAAATCTTCATTTGTTTAACCCTCTCAAAAGCCTTGTCACCATCACTCATTGCCATGGCCATTCTAGCAACAGATGTCAATGCTGCTTCGTTCATTTCAACCTTATTCAGACACATATTCTCATACACTTCAAATCCTCTCTGAAGTGCATATTTTTTTACATCCTCGCTCACCATTATCCCATTCCTCTTATCCTTATCATTCATGTCACTATCATCACTATGTGAAACTGAAACTGAACTATCTAACAATTTATTATCATCACTATCACTACAAAATCTTTCATCATCATCATCATCATTTCTATCTACTGATCCATTTAAATTATTAGATGAGACCAGTGCATTCAAAGTTCTAGTACCACTTCCACTTTTGGCAGGTCGAAGATAACCAATAGCTGCAGAAGAACAAAGATACAAAAGAACAGTATACTGGTGTTGTCCTAGTTTAACACCTTGGGATATTGCTGAATCAAATAAGGATAAAGCTCCCTTTAAATCACCTCTTCTAGAACACATATCCAAAGAAACCCGCAATTTAGCTTGTTGGGGGTTGACCTTAATCTTCTTCTTCTTCTCGAACGCATTTTTATTCTCATTTTCATTTTTTTTCTTTTTCTCAACAACCGTGTAACTGGTACTGTTAACTGATTTTGATTCAAAGGAAACCTTTTTGTCAGTATGAGATGAAGAAGAAGAAGAAGAAGGAGAAGAGGTTTTCTTGGAAAACCTTCTTACCGAGTTTTTGCTTGTTGTGTCAAGTGGGGGGTTGCGTGAAGAACATTGGATTGAAGGTTGTTTTCTTGGGTTGAAATTGATTGTGGTGATTGAAGAGAAGGATTCATAGCCATAATTTGAGAGTGCAAAAAGCTTGGGTATGAGAGAATGAGAGAAAGAAAGAGATTGTTGCAGTTGCAGTTGCAGAGTGAGGGGAGAAGTAGCCATTACATTTGCCTTATCATATGTGGCTTACCCAATCTAATCTTCATACATGTTTTTTCGTGTGCTTGTAACAACGTTTGTTTGTGTTACAAAGATTAAGGATTATATAGGAAACCCCAAACACATCCTCTTGAGAAGATATATCTCAATCTTGTCATTGAAAAAAAATTAAAAAATAGTATTAATTTGTTTTCGAAAGAGATATAAGAAAAAATAATTATTTTTACACTCGTTAAGTAAAAATAAATTATAGTAGTAATAAATGCTTGACGAAAAAAAAAGTAATAAAAAAAAGTAATAAAATGGCATTCAGAAGATAAATGCTTGACCAAAAAAAAAGTAAAAATAAATTATAGTAGTAATAAAAAAATTAAGGGGAAGTAATAAAAATTATTTGTATTTTTAAAATAGTTTAATTTATTTCTTAAAAAAATAGTTTACTTTATATAAACACGGTCAGTGTAAAAAAAGTTGTTAATTTTGTTTGGTTGAAATGATAAGGAATTTCTAGTTTGAATACAAACATGAGAATGCATTCAATGATATTTAACTCGTAAAGAAAATAACAAATATACTTTTTTTTGTATTTATATTTGAGACAGACATATGGGAGAGCATCTTTTAGATGATATACACATATCGACTTGAATGATTTGTAACCTTTTGATGACTTGAGACTAAATTACAAGCATACTTAAGTTTTTTTTTTGTGCCAACCTTCAAATTTCTATGAGAATGGACCCTAGTAATCTGAAGTTCGGTCCAAATGTAAGTGTATAACCAAAAATTATTTCACTCATGAATCAAATTCGGGTTCTCCTGAACGATTCGTTATTTGATGAAGTTCATTAACCACTTGAGTCCAATAATTGAGATATATTTCAAGCTTAAATATTTTTTTTTATTCTTGTAAGATATTCTTTTTTTTTATAAAGTCTCTAGTCAAATGTTTCGATGTTGACTCAAATATTACTCCAATAGCAAGGTCCAACAAAATTAAAGTGTGAAACATCGTTGAGGTATCAAAGATCTTAATTACAATACAATAACATAAAATAGTTTAATTTAACAAACTAACAAAAATATGATAATCAAGCTATGTCAAACTCCAAATTACCAGAATCTACTTAGAGAATCGAAGGATTAACCTAAAAAGAAAATGATAACATATTATCCGTTTGAGTTTATCCTTTTTAATGAAACCTAAATATACTATATTTTACTAGGTTAAAGCACGACTCATTTTGATAAACTCTATTAACTCGTATACCAAACGTCTACTGCCTTAAACCCTATTCTCGAGCCATAGAGAAACACATTTCTGGAGTGGAGATGACAGTGCCAGTGGATACTAAATTTACTATTTGATATTTGCTAAAAATATATACGACATTAGATTAAAAATCATCATTATAGATGTCAATAATTACACCCTACAGAGTGGACTTGTTAACAACTAACAAGTAGCAGACGAAACACAATATGTCGACTGCACAGTAACGGTTTAACACATCTCAAAGCAACCATGTATTTCCTTCCCATTCACCTGTGTTAAGCAAGGATGAAGAAGAACCTTTACATTAAGCAACAACCATTCCACACTACGATATCATATCTGGTTTGATAATGATTTAGAAATACCTTTTAGCTGTGGTGATCACAGAAATGATAACAAATGGCTTAAATTCTTC
>Ga0099826_10003564_pt1 | contig 10620 bp, 1 predicted proteins | sample Mtrugardesep15_FD_76830 | JGI IMG/M metagenome (GOLD analysis project Ga0099826, IMG submission 76830) | Root nodule microbial communities of legume samples collected from California, USA - M. trunc garden sep15 | ecosystem: Host-associated > Plants > Roots > Nodule | place: USA: California...
CACATAATTTCATCAAAAATAACAAAATTTATTTGATTTCTTGGTATGTGTAAATTCCTTAAAAGCGACAAGTATTGTGAAACGGAGATAGGGGTTACAGCATGAGGGTCACTTGCTGATATATGATAAGCCATCTATCGGGCCACATTTTTTAATTGGTTAACATAATCATGTATCAAATTGACCTTATTGAATATGTAATTTTACCTTACAATATTGTGTTAGGTCAATTAAAGGATCTTTGTTTATAACAATCTTATTCTCACCCGAGCTGTACTTTTATTTCTTTCATTCTAATATATTTTTTCAATTTCAATGAAAACAAAAGAATCATCATAGTCTGACTTAACAAACAGGGAGAGAAGTAATGCCACAAATGCATCTTGCACTTAATATTTACCAATCAAATGCAAAAGGGTAAACGGTACCTTTCCAAGATTAAATTGAGGTTGTGTGTGTGTGTGTATTTCCAGAAATCAAAAGACTGGCTCAAATTATAAATCAAAAGAACTCCACATTAGGATGCCCTGAGAAATATTTTCAAATCAATTAAAGCAGGGAATTCTAGTTTATTCAATTAACCTTGGAATTATCATTTTTTGTCTCAGGAAAAGTGGTTGGAGGTTTTGGGGTGTGGAGTGACAGAGCAAGAGATTCTGAAAAGAAATGGGAAATCTAATAATGTTGCTTGGGCTTTTGGCCTAGGTTTGGAGAGGTTAGCTATGGTTCTATTTGACATACCGGATATTCGTCTCTTTTGGTCGGATGATGAGCGATTCACCTCCCAGGTATTTATTGGACATGTTTGACAAACATCCTTCAATATTTTTTTTTCGTGGTTGCTAGATGTGTCTGCAAGTATGAGTTAGTCATTCTGATAATCAAATTAATATTTCTCAAGTTTCACTCCTTTTGATCTCTAATGTGTTACTTTCTTTTCTATTATTTTATATACAGTTCTCCAAGGGCCAATTAGGGGTCAAATTTAAGCCGTTTTCAAAGGTAACTTCTACATTACATGTGCATTTATATTCCTGGTGACTACATTTGTTGTCATTTTTCTGTGTAGTTAATGGTTAGGAATTTTGTTATTCCTTTTTTTTTTAATGGCAAATAATAATATATATAGATAAGAATAAAGGTGAGAGTACAAAATAATGTGCCAAGCGCAAAGATACAGAAATGAACCACAAAAAGGAATTTTGTAATTCCTTTCAAAATAAAATACCACAATTTTAAGTTGCAAGTGAATGTTCTATTTGACTGAAATGTAAGATGGCCCGTGTAATTTTTGTGCAAAAATTTTAATACTTACATTGTTTAGAGAGTAATCGTGAGTCTGAATTGCAATGTATGATTAAAAATAGAAATTCATCTGTCCATTTGAATTTTTTTTTTTTTTTGGTCAAGTAGCCTAGTGGCTAGAGCTCACACATTTAAATGTGGAGAAGTGGAGTGTCTAGGGTTCGAACCCCAGCCCCTGCATATAATATGCAATATCCCTACCAACTGAGCTAAGCTCATGGGGATTCTGTCCATTTGACTTTATTGCTTTACTATGTTAAAAGGTCCTGTCATGATATAATTCAGATACATGTCTATTTTAAACAAAGAAATTTAGAGTATAAATAATTTCTGCATTTTTTTTTTTTGAGAGGAAATTTCTGCATTTTTGTTTCAGTTGTCAAATAAATACTTGCCTATTATATGTAAATCTTATACCAGAGGGAATTTAATTAAACAATCTTACAAACACTTTTTTTTTGCTTGGACCCTTGGTGTTATATTCTGCATGTCAGACTGTGTTGTTTATTGACCATGAGAAATTTATATTAACTTTATATTGGTGACTGGATAAATTATCAATTTTTTTTAGGACATTCTAATTCTTATCTTGGTTTTCCTTTTACAGTATCCTCCTTGTTACAAAGACATCAGTTTCTGGATCAATGAATCATTTACTGAAAACAATTTGTGTGAAGTTGTCAGAGGAGTAGCGGGAGATCTTGTAGAAGAGGTACATTATACGTCTTTGAATAGTTTGAGCCAAATTATTTCTGGCTACTTTTTTATTTAGGTTCTCGATTTAGCAGCTTTCATATTGTTCAGTGGGGAGAAATTACATTATACGAGATTATAGATGAGGGATGATGTGACAACATTTGCACACATACTAGTTTTGGCTTCTCAATTAACCAATTAAGCCACCACACCCAAATCTAAACCTACCAGAATCATTAAACCAGAAGCTTAAATCACCACTCACCACAACATTTTTATCAGCCCAAAATTAACTTGTAAAAGAAACAACAGCTCGGTTAAAAGGAATAAGGTGCTAAGACTGACAGAACACAGAAGAGGCCCTTGTGGCACTCGATAGATTCTAAACGGGTGTGCTTGATCTCATGCGATCTGTAAAATACATTCCTATCATCTCTAATTAAGCTATAATAGAGAGACTGGTAACCTCAGATGGTATTTTTTCCCCATAAGTTTTTGGTCATTATTGTTGTAAGACGACTAGGTTTCGAAGAAGCTTTCATTTCATTTTGGTAATTAGTTACTCGTGTCAGATAAGTTACTACAAGAGATATGGGTTTTGGCTGCTTGTTCTCATAAAAGAACATAAACTCTGTTTGAGATGAATCATTAAATTGGGTTTGTAAGCTTATATATCGGCACGGTGCCTTCGAATGAACATAGACCAGAATGCTTTGGGATTAATCGCTGTTGTAACAGGAGACTTCGATTACACTTGTTACTGCTATAGTCAGCGTTCTATCTGTGCTGAATATAGAGCAAGTTGTTGTAGGAATATGTGGTTGTAGTAAGGAAGAGAACACTTTTAATGAATTAACAATAATTTGGACTCCTGTATTTATACTAGGGGTGTAACTATTGTTTAAATAGGACAGGGGCAGTGCAGGTGTCAGTACAGTTAGTAACATTCTCCCTCGGGTTTTAGCATTGTTGAATGAGAGAAAACTTTCAACTATACCCTAGAGAGAGACTCTTTTATATAGGCTCTAAGAGAATCACTATTATTAATTACAGCATAACTACAATATCATCTCTATCCTAATACCTAATGTTCCGATAATCATTTTATATTATTTACATAAATATCAAAAAGCATAGTAGATTTTATTAGTTGTATGCAACAAGCTTGCTATAATATAGTCTATCCGGGCAATCTAAGAATAATGAATACCCTAGTGAATCGGTCATTTGAGTTAACAGAAGCAATGTCAATGTGCCCTGAAGGGATTGTAACTTGTAAGAGACAGAACTTCTAGTTCTTCTCATTAAAAACAGGATTTAAGAAAATAGGCATATTGTTATCTTTATTATATAAGAGTAGAGCCTACAAAATATAAATTATTGTGCAGTAGAGAATAATGAATCTTTTATCGCATGGCTCTATAAATAGTACTAGAGCGTAACATAAAGTTTAAATTCAAATGCATCTCTTATTCTTAGCATTACTAAAGTTTTCTCAAAATTAAAAACAAAAATTCAAAAACAACTTAACTAACTCTCAACAATTAGTTATCCTGCAATTCAAATTACAAATTTTTAGGCATTTTCTCTACAATGCATGACTGCATCATTATCGCAAACTAGCTTAACTTGTAATGGTCATAATAGCTTTATACTCTGTATGGGACTAGATCCAGCAAGTTTCTTTCTCTCCCAAGAGACTGTGCCTCCAATTAGAATACAATGGTGAAGTGGAATACTTATTTGAGGTAGAATTTTCTGCATAAACATTAGCGAATAGCGCAAGTGACTGTTGTTGGTATTGCCTGCGAGGATGGAACTACAGCATCCCCATGATCATCACATAGGGATGTAACTTCGATATTCATGGATGACTAGAGTTGCTTTGATGATCCTCATAAGTCATAACTTCTGTTTCTTGTAACCAAGAAAAAGAACCATAGCACTAAAGGATCAAGGTTTATCTTTTTGTTATGCTGGGTTTCTCAACTATTTACCTTCTTATCTTCTCATTCATTTTCCCTCTTTCCCTGAGATCTGACTTCATTTTAGTTTTTAACTGGATTATGATGACTTTTTTTTTTTTTCTTACTGTGGGGCGACATTAAATTTGGTCCTTCTCTGATTCTGTTTTGTTTCGTGAAATTACATGTGCAACTAATAGACAGTTTCACCAACAAGAAAGGAATGACTAGCCACTGCTATAGGATTGCATATAGATCTATGGAACGTTCTCTTACTTATGATGAAATTAACGATCTGCAGGTATTAAATATAATTACAAATAATAAGTGCAATTATACTAGTCTAGGTTTGATGTTGTCATATTTTGTTTTACTGGCTACTAACATTTTTGTTCCTCCTTCAATGCAGTGGAAAGTAAGAGATCTGGTACAGAACAAATTGGAAGTTGTCATAAGATGAGCTTTAATGGGTTTAATATTATGCAGCTTTGCTATTTTTTATCTCAATTTTTTCTGCGTACAGATGTTTTAGCTCCTATTACAACATGAGTAACACTAGAAAAATGTATTATTTATTTCGGTATGGTGAATGTACTACACAGCTAGCTCAAGAGGAATATGTATCCTCTAATTTTGCTATGAAAGATCAAATAAGACAAACCAATGGCAAAAAGCCTGCATAACATATAGTGTGTTTGGATTAAAGTTTTTTTTTTTTGTCAAGTAGCCTAGTGGCTGGAGCTCACACATTTGTGTTTGGATTAAAGTTTGTAAATTGATTTTAGATGGATTTGATTTTGTATAATTGATGTTATACAGTCTGTTTGAGAATAATGTTTGGAATCATTGGTTTAAAGATAATTTTGTTGCCATGACTGTCGTTTGGTCGGTGAAAAATTCAGACTTGGATTAGATACAGTGTGATTGCATGCATGCCGTCCGATCAATATTGATCTAGATTTTAAATTAAATTTTGTTTTTCTTTAAATCTAAAATTGAGCTTCAAATCTTACTACCAGGATGTGTTAATGCATGTCACTGGGGTGCAGCTCCGTAAAAATCAATATGAATACCTCCTTAATTATAGATCATTTTAAGAAAAAAATGTATCACTTTTTATAAGACCATTTTGATATTTCCAAGTACAATAATTATTTCTTTACCAACATACCTCTTTTTTTTTTTTAAGGAACTAATATACCCTTATTTATTTTGTATCTTTTTCTTCAATCAATAATAAATATTATGTTGAAAACATAAATTAACTCTTTCTTAAGGATAAAATTATAAAAACAATAGTAATTATATACAAATTTAATAGGCTTAATACATCATTTGGTCGTTTAACTTATTTTTTGTTTTTATTTTGGTCCCTTAACTATAAAGTGTCTTAATTTAGTCCATAAATCTTTTTTCGTTTACTAATGTGGTCATTTCTGTTAGTTTTTAACCTTAAATGTCTAAGGTGAACCAACTTTGTAGGTGGTCCACCATAGATCTTATAAATTCATTTAATTTTAACCCTTTGATATTTTTTATTTATAAAAGAGAACCGTTAGATCATATAGGTCTGTTGTATAATACGGTGAACAATAACACCTAATTTCTCCCCATTTCTTCATCTTCTTCCTTCATCTCCTTCATCATCTTCAACATCACATTCATACTAGTGCATCAATCTTCATATAACCTAGAAAAAAAAAAATCTCTTCATCAAAATCAAATCACTTTCACACAACAAATAATATCATGAGTCAAACCCAAAAAAATCAAACAAACAACAACCCTTCAAACCCAAAACCAAACATAATTCAACTTCTGACTCAACAAAATCAAGCACCATTAAGGAAGATCAAATTCACATCAATTCAGATTTGCAAAAAGCACAATTTTTTTATTACTAAAATGGAATCACACAATTTTTTTTTTTGAAATTTATGGCTGTGACTCTTCCTCACAGCACTGTTTCTTCTAATTTCAAATTACAACAACAACGTGATCCACCGTCGCCGAAAAACCACAACAACAACGCGTTGACGAACACATAGGAAAACAAAGGAATTTGGATTTGATTTTTTTTCTCCAAAAAATGGGTTTTTTCACAGGAACAAAATGGGTGGTTGAATTCTGAAGGATTTGATTTTTATTGTTGTTAATAATGGGATTTAGGAGGTTTTTTAGTTGCAGCTGTTTTTAGCCTTCATGGGAAGCAGAAAAGAAAAAAAGAAACTGATGGCCAAAAACAAAATTGATGATGAATGATTGGAATTCAAAATTGAGTTTTTTATGAAAGATTGGAAGAAGAAAACATGAACAAAGAAGGAGGAGAATGGACAAGAGAATAGGATTAAAGAAAAGGAAGAAAGAAAAGGAGGAAGGGAAATGAATTTTTTATTTATATTTTTATTTTTATTTTTAGGATATTCAATAGAAATAATCTTATGGTGTGAGTTCATTGTATATTTGTGCGCTTTCTAAATTCAGCCCTTGATTTGCTCAAAATAAAAATAAAAATTCAGTCTTTGATCATCAATCTTAAATGACACGTGGACAAGGGGTTAACAGTTTTTGAAAAAAACTAACGGAGAGGACCACATTAGTAAACGAAAAAAGACTTATGGGACCAAATCGAAACATTTTATAGTTAAGGGACCAAAATGAAAATCAAAAGTAAGTTAAGAGACCAAACGATATATTAAACCAATTTTCTTAATCTCCGTAATTTTTGCAAAAGGCTTCTATATCTAAGGACAAATGTAGTAATATCGATTTATAGATATGATGATAGAAGTGAGGATAAGATATTAACTAGAGAGGATATTACTGTCCAAAACATTTAATTAGATTTTGTTTCTCCTAAAAAAAGAAATAGATTTTGTTTCAACACCAACCGTAAAAAAATTAGTTTTACATTTGGTCAATAAAAAACTATTGTTTTGATAAATTTCACATTCAAATATGTATATTGATTATTGTCTATTTTTTTTACCGCGCTAACTTATGTGTATATTTTATTATGTTTGTATAATTTTAATTACAACTTTAAATATTAATAGAAATTATTCATACATAGATTTATCTACAAATTTCTTTCAAAACATATAACGAAATTATTTATCAACTCGACATATTTTAGTTTGTTTATACATAAAATAAAAATAAAATAATGATCATTTCTTTATTGATTATATTTATAATGACATACTTTATCTAGTTTGTTAAACTTTATTTTAAGGATAAAGAAAAAAAGATAGACATATACTTATATCGTGTTTGTTACACGATATATTTTGTGTGGTAACAAAAAACTATTGTGTTTGTTACAGTTTTTTTTAATATTTGAATTCACTCTCATCCATTATCTTTTTTAAATGATAAGAAAAAAATCGGACATATACAATTTATTACATTTTGTTTTAATATTTAAATTTATTCTTATCTATTTGTTGTATGTGTTATTTGCATTAAAAGTTGAGGGTAATTTTGGAAGGAGAGAAAGACAGCCAAAAAGAGGCTATATCTTCTCTCTTGTTCCCAAAATCTTCAATACTTCACCGTCAGACCTCTGAGGGGTTGCTCTTGAGGTCTGGTGAAGTCTTCTGCTTCTTGATTGCAGTGGCTTGGCTTGAGTCTGCTTATTTCCTTAAGAAAAATGCTATTTCTCGCATCAAAAAATTTTCAAGACACAACTGACAAATTTTAATTGCATAATTTATTTGTTTACTTCTTATTTTTCAGTTACACCTCTTTAAATTGTGGCAAATAATGCATTGTTATTGGCTGGTCTTTATTCTTGAAGAATTCTTAATGATATTTTTTTAGAGATATAAGATTGCTCTTTCCTTAATGGATAGAAAGTATAACCTCAAAGTATCACGTGGAAGGCTTTTATTCAAAAATATTTACAAGATTTCAAAATTTCAACATTGTACTTTTGTGACGATGATAAAAATTTCACAAAAGATTAGCAATCAAGAATGCATGTAGACATACTTCGAAAAACAGTTATCACATCAAAATGCATTAAATTAGTCATTTACCCTTAATTTTGTCACATTTTTATCAAATTTCATCAATTTATTCAAGATGGTATTACACTAGATGGATTCTAAAGCCAGTTAATCACTACATTAATTATCAAGAAGTTCATAATGTTTACCACATTTTAACAATGAAACAAAATATGAAAAACATGCAAGCCTTAACGTACACAAACCCATAAATCATGTAATTCACTTACAAATTACAATACATCCCTTTTGAATTTGAATGATGAAATGAGGATGAGTTTGAAAACATGAAATTCGTAGTGGGTGGAAAACACTTACAACACATCACCAGAAACCCTTTCAGCAACTTCATTGTTCACCTCCTCCATAACATTGCACTGGTAATTTGGATTGTCTTTTGTATTTGTAGTGAACGCACCATTTTGATTCTCATCAAGTTGTTTTGTTGAAAATTTGCTCAAAATTTGAAGGTTGGAGGAGCACAAAATCATGGCCCGATTTGGCGAAATCATGGCCCAATTCTAAGTGTTTTGCGGTTTCTGCCACATCAACAATGAAGACCCCAAAACTGCCTTAGCTCACTTAGCGAGCCCATCCTTTCACTTAGCCACGCCCTGAATTTCTAGTTTATGATGCTCTCTGCCTATCCTCGCTATGAACAAGTTGTGAGCTCGCTTGGCGAGTTGTCATGGACATGACCTCGCTGTGAGCTCGCTTGACCACGCTATGGACTTCTGATTTTCTTTGATCACTGCATATCCTCGCATGGAGCTCACTTCCTCTTGGTGCACTTTTCCTCCTTTTTTGATCTTTAAGTCCAATTGCAAGTGGATTCCTACAAGAATGGTTGGTATTAGACCTAAAAAGCACAAAGTAGCATTTATATATTATTTTGGAGCTTTTCATGAAATAACTTCTAAAACAAGTAAGTAAGTGCCTCAAATATATATATGTAATTTAACCAATTTCCGACACTTATCAAGCACGTGAGTAAATTGGATTCTCTGTAGTTGCATTATCATACTTCTCCATAGAAGATCTAGGTTTTCACTTTATTCATATTTCAAGGTGCATGTAGAATCCTCTTATTCTTCTTATAAATGTGAGATGTTCTTTTACCATTTTTAATTTTTCAAAATTAAACCTCTTAATTTGCATTTATATTCTCTTGTGTCTTGGATCATCTTCATTGAAATTTCCCTTCATCTTTCTTCTTCATTTCTATTTTTATTGGATCAAGATTTATTGTAATTGGAATGTTATGAACATTGGTTACTGTTGGATCAAGATCAAATGGTCTAGATTAAAAATTCATTATTTTTTATTTAAAAAAAAAATTAAAATTGCATATTTTGTGAATTGTTCAATCTGAGCCTATCAGTCACCAATGTACTAATCACATGGATGTAGGATACCACCTCTATACGAAAATGATTTACTTTTCTTTTTATCAAAAGAAATAAAAATTAATAAAAAATTATAAAATAATATAAAACCCTAATGTAATAAAAGAGAAGTTTGAGATCACATTCTAAATCCCTCCCTTCCTTTCAATTTGCATGCACAGAGAGAATTCTTAACCAGAAACCTTGGTTCGTCACTCTCTCTATTCTCTTTGGTAGTGAGTTACTTTCCATCTTCTTATTCTCTTTTCCTAAACCCATGTTGCCTAACCCTTGTTGATAATTTGATTTCCACTTACCCAAACAAATCAACTAAAATACCACCCTTAACCCTGTTATTCGTCACACATATGTTTTAAGGAAAACTTAGGAATTTTGTCTCCAAAATTGGCTAACATACCACCAGTAAATTTGAGGAGAGTTTTTACTCGAAAATCAGTTCAAATCACAAGGCTAGGAAAAAAAACCAATTTAAATTCTGGACAGAGCTACTTTGAACCATATATTTTCAATATACAAAATAAAATAATATTGATTTTTTTTGGGATCCGTTGATGAATAACCTGAAAATATGTTGCATCAAATTAGTGCTTTAAGAATGTAATTTAAATTAGGAAAAATAATAGACCTGCTTTGTGACTAACAATATTATGCAAGTCAAGTATTATGAATGTCGTATAATGTGCAAACTTTCCTCAGTATGTAAGGGCAAGGGATAATTGTAAGGGCAAAGAGTAAATTATCAAACCCAGCCTTGTCCGGGGTGCTGCTCGGGCCAACAAGCTTGTCCAACCTTTTCTTAATACAAGAACTTACAATTTTCGAAACATAGTAAATTTGATGAATACATGTCCCACAGAAATGTCCTAGGTTAGCATGTATTATCATATCGTATCAAGAGGTTCCATGTCGTTAAAGTTAACATTGTGTTTTTTAATGAAAAATGTTATTACGTTAATTGTTATATTTGCATTTTCTCCTTTGCCGAGATTCAAAACTTTTTTTTCTTTCACATAAACAAATTTAACTAATATAATTAATTAAATGAGGCGCATTACAATTTGGTATCAAATAAAAAACTTGAGGATAAGACGAATATATAATCGCCTTTATTGAGCTGCCATATTAGCTTGTCTCCTAGAAAGCTCAACCAACGAGTTATGACATAAGAGATTAAAATGAAAAGGCCAAATACCTCTCCGAGTCATTTAAGTTTCATGTTTGTTTCAGATAGATCCTTTA
>Ga0099826_10003566_pt1 | contig 10619 bp, 5 predicted proteins | sample Mtrugardesep15_FD_76830 | JGI IMG/M metagenome (GOLD analysis project Ga0099826, IMG submission 76830) | Root nodule microbial communities of legume samples collected from California, USA - M. trunc garden sep15 | ecosystem: Host-associated > Plants > Roots > Nodule | place: USA: California...
ATGGTATGTGCCTATGCCAAACATTGTCAACACTACTCCTATCCACGTGATCCTCATGACTAGTAATATAGCGATAAGCTTCCTTCACGGAATAACCGTGAGCAGTGTCTAAGTTCCACCTCCATGTATCAGAAGCATTAACCTGTAAAACAACATGAAGTAATAATAGTGAACACTCCCTCACACTCTCCTCCTCCCATGCTGACAAATGACAACGCCACACCCACGCCCTACCACCATCTTCCCACCCCTCTCGCTCCATATCAGCCACCGTACACATCTTATTAACAGCCAACTCAAAGAGCCTTGGGTACCTAAAACGCAAAGGCGTCTCCTCAATCCAATGATCAAACCAAAATAAAGTACCTAGGCCATCTCCCACCTCCCGACGAATGTTCCCTTCAAACCAGTTCCCTACTCCCTCTCCAACCCCCCACGAACTTTACATAACATTCTCCACCACAAAGAACTATGTCTACCCGCCTCCCTCAAACGGCCACCCTCCTCTCCATACTGCGCTTTTAAAACACGATACCAAAGCCCCTCTTTGTCCACCAACATCCGCCAACAGCACTTCCCCAACAAAGACAAATTAAACTCTCTCAATCTCCTAACCCCCAACCCTCCTTCCTCCTTTGTGACACAAATATCATCCCATTTAATCCAAGCAATTTTTTTATCATCCTCACTCCCACCCCAAAAAAATCTTTTAAAAATAGATTCGATAAGAGAGATAATACCTACAGGAGCCTTGAAAAAGGAAAGAAAGTAAACTGGAAGCGACGACAGGACAAATTTCAACAGTATCAAACGACCACCAAACGACAAGAGCTTGCTATTCCAAGATGATAATCTAGCAACTACACGGTCAATCACGGGTTTCCAAAAATTCAGTTTAGTAGAATCCCCACCAATTGGAAGTCCCAAATACACAAACGGAATGGACCCCCTTCTACAATTCAAAACCAGCGCCGCTTCCGCCAACCACGAATCATTAACATTAAACCCAGTAAGCATACTCTTGTGAAAATTAACCTTTAAACCAGATATTTCCTCGAATAATAACAACACCGCACACATAGAACGAACGTTTAACCAACTCTTCTCACCTAAAATGAGTGTGTCATTAGCGAACTGTAGATGTGTGAGCCGCACCTCCCCTACACGGCCCACCCCATAGCCCTTGAAAAGTTGCGCCTCCACCAAAGCTTGCATCAAAATATTAAACCCTTCAGCAACAATTAAAAATAGGAACGACGAAAGCGGGTCTCCTTGACGTAATCCCCTCTCTATCTTGAACTCATCCGTAGGGCAGCCATTGACAAGAATCGACGTTGTTGCCGTACCCACACATTCTGATATCCACTTACGCAGAGAGTTGGAAAGTTCATATTACTCATCACTGAATCAAGATAGTTTAAGTCCACCGAATCATAGGCCTTTTCAAAATCGACTTTAAACATTAGAAGTTCCTTGTTAAACCTTTAGCGGAACCGGTTTAAGCCACAAAAAGCTATCAACCCATTTGATTTGATTACCAACTTTGTGGTGTATTTGGTTTAAAAGAAATAATATATATTTTGATGGGAAGATAGCTAATTTGAAGGAGGTGGTTGATAACATCAAATAAACATCTTGAGTCCAGTTTATCAATTGGGATGGTAAGGCAAAAAATATATTTATTTTGATCGGTGGAGTTACCTTTTATCTTGTCTTCAAAATGTATAAATCTTTATCTTCGTAATGTGTTTTGAGTATCTTTGTACTTTTATCAATAAACTATGTTTATGTTGTCGAGCTAGAGATTTAGTTGAGGTATCAAATGATAGTCCTTAATTGTGATTCTTTTCTTCAAATGATTACTACGAGGCAGGAAATATGTACCACAATTATGAATTTCTTAATTGTTCCAGCAAAGTGTTATTACTTTTTGGGATTTTTAGCTACTAAACTAATAAATGCATGTAAATAAAGATAAAGACAAAAAGATAAAGAGATATTTTTTTTTGAGAGAACAAAAAGATAAAGAGATTTTTTTTTGAGAGAACATAAAGATAAAGAGATAAAATTGTGTAAATAGCTTGAGTTTGATTGATGGTGTCTTCAATTCATTTTACAAAATAAGTATTTATAGGCAATACTATTCCTATTTACCAAACGACACGGTCTACAATGTTTAACATTGGTTGACTATTTGCACGAGTGATGTGTTAATTTTCCCTCACTAAAGGGGTGTGTGGCGCCCCAGGTTTGATCGACAACTTTCCTCTTTATGACGTGATCCGTTGACAAAGTCCAATGCATGCAACCTCCCTTAAAATGTGCTTCCTTGCTCACTGTTCCTTACGGTTAATGGCCCTAAAAATATAGAACACGAGTTGAGTGCTTCATTGTCCAATTCAATTGAGTTTTGACTAAGTCAGATGTCTTCAAGAGTCAAGACTCAAGTATTCTTTAGTAGACTTGAGACATAATTGATTGACCTTTATTCGGTTGTCATATTTCTTGCCTAACCTTCCATTGACTAAGGGGAAACTTGTGTATCCTTAAATAGCCTATGTGGCAATTTCGTCTAACATAATACTCCCTCCGTCCAAAATAATATGTCGTTTTGAACATCGCACGTGTAATTAATTTTGTATAGGAGAGAGATATTATGAGGCATTTTACAAAATGATCCTTAATAAATGATATGAAAAAGATAAATTAAAGAATTGAAAGAAGAGAGAGTAATAAATAGTTAATGATATAATTGAAAAGTAGCATTGATGTTTTATTAGTATTGTAAAACGACTTATAATTTGAGACAATTTTTTTCCAAAACGATTTATAATTTAGGACAGAGGAGCAGTTATTTTTATATGTAAACAAATGCCTATAAAAATATATTACAAACTAGATAAATTTGACACTCATCATATACCCGTTTAAACATGATCCGACCTGCTCGCTGAAGAAAAAACATTTGATAAAATAGTGAGTAGTATAATATTTGGTGGTGGTTGGATATTAGTGAAAGAGAAGAAGAGGGACATGATATCATATAAATATTTTCGGCAAATTGATGAACAATTTGGGATGTTTGTTTAGAAAGGAACGAAGATATAGAATAGGAGGGTTCGACTTCAATAATTTAATTAGCTTTTGGAGTAAACTGGAGCATGGATGTGATTAAACAATCAAAGTAAGGAAAGAATGTGTGTACACAAATTCGTGATGATAATTAGCGTCAATAAAATTGGTTCATAAGGCCAACACTAAACGATAATATCAATCGAGCAATGCTATTTATCTAAGTTTTTTATTAAGAATTTATCAAGAAAATGTTTCAACCAATTAAATTTGTTAGTTACCGAAAATTAAGGGAGGTAATAATGTGTAATTAAAGAAAGGTGTTAGCAAATACACTGTATGGAGATTTTCTTGATACATTTTGTCACTGTATCTATCATTTCTCATATCAATATTATAAGGTTGAATATTTTTTTTAGTTATCTTGATTCGACCCCGGGTGATCTTCTTTGTGCATGTACGTTTTCAAGAAAAATGCTCATATTTTGGTGAGACTGAATTAAGGTGATAATTACTTCAATGTTGTTATCTATAGCGAGAGAATATACAACGAAAGTATCCCGAAGTATTGGTAATCGTTAGATTGAGAGTTTAATGAAATTCACATGGGTTGAAAAAATACAATAGTTGTAGAATCCAATAACTTACACCGTCGTGAATATTTCGTGATCACTTTGCTTTGCGAGACCTAGCATTATCCTAATTACTTTTATGTTTTATTTTGCTTGGGGTTTAGTGGTACATGTAGACGTTCTGCAAGTAACTTTTGATGAATTTTGGTGAGTTGAAAGGGTTAATGGGGAATAGATAGGGAACGGTTGTGTGTGGAAATATGTAAAGGGAAAGGTTAAAGAAGGTCTTTTAAGACATTGGTTGAAAAATAAAAATACTAGATATTTTGTAAGTATAAATCATTGAAGTCAAACCAATTTGGTATTATCAGCTCATAAGGCCAACACTAACTTATAATTGGTTCATGATTTGATGATAATGTTCAGTACTGTATTATGTACAAACGTTAAACTGTGACACGGTTGATATAAATTATGGTACAATGTGACTAAATATGAAATACTATTTAAACACTTCTTGACCTATTTGTTGAGTGAGTTTGAGAATCTCATGGAGACCACATGAGACAACTTTAGAGAACTTAGAAACTAAAGGTTGAACGTCTTTGGGTGAAATTTAAAGCAGGGATACTGGGAGTTGAACCCAAGTCATCACATAAGTACATGCACTCCCCAACCGCTAGACCAACTAAACAAATCTGATATAAAACAACGTGGATAATATATATTGTATTTTCTTAATGCCTTTTATATAAAATAATAATAATTTTGGGCCTCCAAAAATTGGAGGCCCTGTGCCATGGGCCTGAATGCTCTTGCTTTGGGCCGGCCCTGATTCAAAGTGTTCAAATGTGAATCTTGAAGAACCAAAAGAGGGCGCTCTTGGAAAAGGGTTGATGTCTTTTGGGAGAGATTAATGGGGTTGGAAAACACATAAGAGGAGAGTCATTTGTGAGCAACTTTGGTGAGTCTTAGAAAACCAAAAGAGAAAATCCCTAGAAAATCAAATGCTAAGGGTTGGTTAATTTTGAGGGTTGGGAAACAATTGTAAACACATTTAATGAATGCAAATCATTAAGTTTCTTGTTTATGGGAAGAGATTGAAAATATGTAGATATTAGGTTTGTTTTTAGAGAGCTTGTTGACACTAATTTCTTGTAACTCTTTTGTATCTCTTTGTAAAGAATTTATTGATCGTGAAGTGAAGAGATCTCTCTACCACATAGTAGGTCATTGTTGGACCGAACTATGTAAATAATTCTTTAGTATTGTTCTCTATTCTCTACTCTCTTTATCTTGTTTATTCTTTGGTTCAATTGTTATTTTATTTTACAATTGATTGTCATATTAGATCTAGATTTGTCATTGTTGCTTGTGATCATTGGTTATTATTGATACTTATCCTACACATCAAAGTTTATTGGTATGATTTTGAGTTGCCAAATTCACAACTTTTATGTTAAACATGGTCTTTCAAACTAATATTTTAAATTCCTAAATTTTAATTACACATACCGAAATCAATGATTAATGTTTACTCTTCTTTTACCAACAAACAAATCACTTTTTAAATAAGGAAAATGCTATCAAATATCCTAAGGATATTGTTTAAGGATTTAAAAGAAGCAACTTTTACATAGAAAATGATGTAAATATGACTTTGATATGTGTTTGATTTATATTTCTAAGACAAAATTTCCTTTTAAGTATTTCTTAAACAATATCATTAAGACACTTGTTAGCATGATCAACCGTCATGCAAATGATCATTTTATAGTAGTGGTATTTATGTGACCGAGTAAACTTGCAGACATTTTTACACAACAAGAATTTTTAAAGAAAAATGCTAACAAACATCCTTAGAACATCATTTAAGCATCCAAAAATAGTAACATTTACATTAAAAATTACGTAATTATGATTTTAGATGTGTTTTTAAAAATAGTGAAAAGAAGCCAAATGATTGGAATGCACACCATCATGTGTAACGCAATTATTTGGAAAACAACAATGGGAAAAGGAACTGTTGGAAGAAGAAAAAAAACAGAAGAAGGACAAATAGCATAATAACAAGTCACATCAAAGCATATTTTCTAGTATATGTATTCCTTCACATAAAACCCGTGAAAACAAAAACAAAAATCATAATTTTTTTTCTTTCAAAAATGAACCCATGAAAAAAAATGCATGTTGCCTCATTCAAAGAGAAGGAAAAATATTGGATGATATTCAGTTTTTGTGATATTGATAACTTTAGTGTATTTTGATGAGAGAGAATAATCAATAAATAATTAAAATAAGTTATTTTTTCTAAAGGTGAATTATCTAGTTACGAGAGAGATAAAAATAATGTCATTCAAAACTCAATATCACTTAAATACGACTTCAAAGAGAGAGACGTTCGCGTTTTATTAACAAAACTTTACATATTAATGTTAGGTTTCAATCAGCGCTGACATGCCAAATTATGTGCCAATGTATCTCAAAGTAATAATATCCTTTTGCTCATAAAAAAGCATAGAAGCTTATATGTATTTTAAAAATAAAATAAAAAATACATATAACTTTATGCTTTTTATGAGCAAAAGGATATTTTTAGTTTTTAAGAACAAGAGTTTCTACTTATCCTTAAAAAAAAAGAGTTTCTACTTAGAGTGATACAATTATTTTTCACAATACATCTAAAATGGGTCTGAAAGTTGGCGATGATAAAAATGGTAGAAGATAAAAAGGATAGAATGAAACTTTTGATGGTGCTTAAAGCATCTCAAACACATGCCAAAGAGGACACAAAAGATGGCTGTAATATTATAAGATGGCTGTAATATTATCAGTGGCGGATCTTGCCGAAAATATTGCGGGGAGCGGTAAATATGAGCTAAATATTATAATTTAAATTCATAAAAGTTATGTACAATTTCATCCAAAAAATATCACTGCAATAGCTCAAACACGAGACTAAAGCTCAAATGCTTTTCAAAAAATATACTATATACCAACTAGATATATAACCTATCCTAAACTTAGAGGATCAAAAGTAGCCTACTCAGATGCTTTCCACGTGCATAATAGAAAAACAATCGCACCATACTGCTACAATACTCCATGATGCAAGCTTGGAACCTGACCAACCAACCGGAGTAGCTAAATAAAATGCTTAAACAAATTAGCAAAGACTTAAAATAAAATCCAAGATAAAAAAAAAATATAAACATAGGAGAAATTTACCTCAATTTAAAATTTAACTGTTCAGGATTTTTAGACTTGAACTCATCAATAATTGAATCAGTATTAAATTGATCAGCTATTTCTTTTTCAATATAAAGCATCATACTGTCAGCAAGAAAATCATCCTCCATCTTGAAGCTATACAATTTGCATCTTCCTAAGGAACTATTCTTTTATAAAATGCTTCAAGTTTCTTATGTTTGACCATACTCCTACAACATGCACAATTCACACATAAATTACAAGTAGCAAAATCAAACTACAAAGGGTGAATATGAACAATGACTTAAGCAAGTAATTAAAAAAAAACACATTATCAAAGAACACAAAACAAAGAGTAATAATCAGTACATAATAATTAGAACCATGTCTCATTATATTCAAAATAGGAATTAAGCCACTGTGTTCTAAGTTCTAACTTCTAAAGTTCTAAACATTATTATTTATCTCTCTTTTTTAATCTACCAAATAGGGATGATTTAGAATCAATTTTCATTTGAAATCACCCATATGAATTGTTTTTTTTTCTTTCACTTTTAGTGAAATAAATGATTTCCGCATATTTTTAGTCTTATTTCGTTTGTTTTTGTGATTTCGTCGTCTTAGCACGACTTTGTTTGTTTTGAATTTTTGTCTTTGTGAGGTGTGTTTTTCATTTCTTGTCTTTGATCAAGTGCAACTCCAATCAATGAATTTCACGTCGTTAGAGTTGCAGATCCAGAGATATGAGTATTCCGGAGACTTCAATATAGTCACATTTGTAGACATATATATTATGTCATTTTATGCTATTAACATAAATGTTGCGAGTTTATTTGCATAGTCATCCTTTTTGTTCTTATCAACTTTGAATTTGTATTGTATCAATCATATTGACATATTATTCTAGACTCAGGAAGATTAAACAATGATTTTGAGTATGTTAGCAAATTTATCCTATTTGGTTTTAGTAATTTTTAACTTATCATCAATGAATGAATCAATGTATTATACCAATTTGAATGAACGAATCAATGTATTTTGAGTGAATGAATGAATCAATGTATTCTGCCAATTCACCAAGTATGTCCACTAACTGCTACAAATATTGATCTTTGTGATGGAAAATACGACTATTCCTTTCTTTCTAAATAACCCATACAGACGACAAACATATCACGTGGAGACCAAAACAGATTATTCTAAAGTTGCCTGCTAAATTTTTGATGAAAATGTTCAGAAATTGGTAACCTGTGTGGCACAAGTTTGCCAAGCCACAATAAAATATGCGCCCAAATGCTACAATAAAGTGCACAAGTCACAAACAAACGATAATCGCTTTCAGCAAGACCACGCCCACTCAAACAAAGACATGAAGTTTGTGGAATTATTCCATGATGAATCATGTTATCATTTGTAGGTAGCCGATTTAGTAACAAATGCCAAACAATCAAAGAAACCTATAGAGGCACCAATTTATGCCACATCATGTCATAATATTCCGACCTACAAGTTCGCACCATAAAAGACAACAAATGATAGGATCCTAGGATGGAGTACCCTTTGCCTAGATCGAGACTCGAGTCCCACTTGTCTTTGACACCGTCCTGCAAGACTAAACTACCGTGTCTACTCCTCCTCCCATGACAAAAGCTTACGCCACCACTGCCAACCATCCTCATTATCACCCCACCCTAATGTACATATCGCAGCCACCATCAGTGCCTGGTTTTCTCATAAATCATATAACCATCTAAACATGTCCCTCAACACACCACCCTCTAACAACTGATCCGACCAAAATAAAGTCTTGATACACACCAAACTCTCATCCAACCAACTCCGGACATCCTATCATACCCCTCTACGAATGGTGGTGATATCCATCCACCACCTAGATCTTAATCAACCGCCCTCTGTCACTATATCGTCCTTCTCCACATACCTAGCTTCTATAGAGTTGATTATACCAGAAGGAGCGTTGAAGAAGAAAAGAAAGTAGACTGGGAGAAATGACATGAAAAATTTAACAATAAACAAACGGCCACCCAATGACAAATTTCTACTTTTCCACCCAGACAATCTTTTTTTAATACAATTAACCTACGACTGGAAAAAATTGAGACGATTGGGATCACCACCTATCGGCAGTCCAAGATACACAAAAGGATTATGTTTGATTTTACAATTCGGAACTACAAATGCCTATGTCAACCACAAATCAGGCATATTCACGTCGATTAACATGCATTTATTAAAATTGGCCTTCAATCCTTAAATTACTTCAAAGATAATGAGATTTGGCTTCAAGGTTATGATTTACACCCAACTCATTTCCCCTATAATAATAGTGTTGTCGACAGACTGAAGGTGAGAAACTCAAATGACTTCACCATGTCAAATTTTGTAGCCGGAGAACAACTTATAAGTGCCATAAAGTAGTTATTTATATGTTATATTTTAGGCACTTTTGTTACTTGTTTCACAAGTTATCTAAGGAAAAGCTAAGAATTAATGAACAAATGCCAATTTATGCTTTTTATGTCTTACTCCATCCCATTGTGCAGGAAATTGCAAGCCAGAACCTGAATCGAACAAAGAAACATGAAGAAATTGCAAAGGCAAGCTCGCCACATCGAGCTGGGAGCGAGGAGGAGGCGAGCCAAGTCAGAGAACATCATTTTCATGATTTTCAAGGCTCACCACATCGAGCAAGAGGCGGGCCAAGTTAGAGAGCCCCCAATTTTACAAGTCTCTTGCATGCCATAGCGAGATCAAAGCGAGGCAAATTAGAGAGTCCAGAATCTAGAGAAACAGGGTGTCGCCACAACGAGCCTGACCCTCGCCATGGTGAGAAAAGGCGGTTTCAGGCTGCTTTCTTACATGGCAGAAACCCATTGGTGAACAAAGCCTCGCTCGCCATGGCGAGCATCTCTTCGGTCGGCGAGCAATCACTTATCAGAAGGACTATAACAACTATTTTCTCACTTTTTCAGCATTATTATCTTATGTTTTAGAGAGAGACAGAGGCGATTGGTAGAGATAAACACAAAGCAAGAGTGTTAGAGTGTGGATTCCACAAGGTTTATTGAGAAATCAAAGATCTTTTGATGTAGTTCAATCATTTCTTCCATTTTTTTCATGGCTACCATGACAATGAGTAGCTAAATCTCATTTTGTTGGGATTAGATGTAGCTAAACAAACACAGTATGTATTCCTTATGATCTTCGTAATATATGATTCTAGTTTTATTTGATATTGATGTTATCCTTGTATTTATGCTTAGCTTATGATTTAAATTGTTATTGAAAAGTACTTTTTGAATCAAGGTCTAGGATGAACATCTATTAAACCTTAAATACTAGAAATGGTTATAGGTTTTGATAACCACATCTTGTATCAAGTCTTAATGTGATTGTAATAGGCCAAGAAATCGCCGATTAAACAATATGATTGAACTCACGACATTATTTAGACATAAACGATGTTCGTCGAGTGATACATGGTAATATCTTATAATAGCTAGAATCTATATGCCTGATTATGAGAATATATACGATGTTTGGATAGTGAAGTCTAATCCCATCAGTTTTAAGTCTCTATTTAACTCCGCTTAATTTACCGCATTTTAGATCAATTGATTTTTCATAACAAACCATCAATTAAACCCTAACATAGAATGATGGTTATTGTTGAACGACTTATAATATCGCATTAGTCCTTGTGAAAACGATACTCAAATACTTACTTTTGATAAAAAAAAAAAA
>Ga0099826_10003567_pt1 | contig 10619 bp, 5 predicted proteins | sample Mtrugardesep15_FD_76830 | JGI IMG/M metagenome (GOLD analysis project Ga0099826, IMG submission 76830) | Root nodule microbial communities of legume samples collected from California, USA - M. trunc garden sep15 | ecosystem: Host-associated > Plants > Roots > Nodule | place: USA: California...
CAGAATGAGTAGGAGTGTCAAGAGACTAGACTTGTAGTGTCCAAGCAAAGTCCATTGATTAATTTTGTATATACTACTAGTATATGCATATATTTACCAATAATTTCCTACCTATACGAAGAAAAAGAAAAAAAGGCCCTGCAATTTTCTTTGTAGATTATTGCTTCTAGGCACGGAGCGCATCAAACAGGATAGTAAGTAGGTAAACAAATTGATTCTCTTTGATAGAATTGAGTTAAAAATTCAACTTTATTGATATTTTTTAAATAAAGGGTAAAATAGGAATAAAAAAATTATAACTCATTCCGTTCCGTCAATTTTTCAAACAATGGAATGGAAAATTAGTTACATTCCATCGTAAAGTATCCAAACAATGGAATGGAATCTTGATTCCGTTCCATTCCATTCCGTTCCGCTCCGTTAATTTTAAGTTATCCAAACAGAGCCTAAGTGATTGAGTACCAGTGGTCAATGAACTCCACCTAATCACGGATCGTTCAAGAGAACTGAGTTCTATTTGGCTAGACTTTACTTACCTTCACTAGTAACTCCAGATTACTAGAGTTATTTTCCGGGGAACTGACGGGTTAAAACAAACAACCGCTTTACAGAAAGAAAGGAAAGGTAAAGAAGGAGACCTGAAATTTGGTGTTAGAGGGACGATCACCTATCCTCCAAAAATATCTCCATTTAAGATCAGCACCAACAGGAGTATGAGGTCTGTGTTCTTCAGGCATTTCTTTCACTTTCTCTTGCATTTCTTCGTCGACTAAACTTCTCGGTACTTCCACTCTCTCCGGCGTAACCCCAACCTACATCAACGACAACAACAATACATCACCATCATCATCATTCATTCTCATCATATCATACTAATTTCAAAGACTCAGAGCAAAGTATTGTATGGACTAACCCAACATAGAAATTGTTAGCGTAATTTGATATACATTATACACTAATTAACTCTAATTTGAAAATCAAGAAGGAAATGAATGAATTTATTACGGAACCTGATAATGCAAATGAGGTCTCTCTTGGCGAATCTTGAACTCGTGAGGAGCTGAGAAGTACTTTTCCATCATATCAATGAAACGATCATTATCTTCGACGGTGCATCGCGGATCTTTTACAAGCAGTGCTCCGGTTTCACTTAAGGTGCGGCTGACATCGGCGCAGAGGGATTGAAGGCGTGGATCGCGGTCGTTTGAAACGGCGGAGAGGTATGAAGATAGATCTATCACTGGGAGTTCCATTGTTGTTGATTACTGCTAGTGATGGTGATGATGCTTATGATGATGGCGGGAGAATGAATGAGTGAAGGGTTTTTTGGGTAATATGGTGAGACGCACGCACACGCATGATAATAGCAAATGTGTGAGGATCATGAGTTACAGCTCATTGTCGTTACGGAACCAACTTAATTTCACTTTATCTTGATTTCATCCTCTCCTTACTTAATAGGGAAAAAAAGATAGACGCATTGTTTGTTTTTGATAAATAGATAGATAGATAGATTGAATGGAAACTAAAAGCTATGATGCACACGCATTTGTATCCGATACATATAAGATACAAATATTCCATCAATATATTTGGTACAAATTTTTAAAGTATTAGAATAACTTTTTAATTTTGAATACAAATTTGCTTACATGTGCTTTACAAATATAATGTAACACATTTCAAATAAATATTGAGTCTTTCAAAAAATAAATTTGCATGATCTTGAACTTGTGTGGAGCGGAGAAAATACATTTCCATCATATTGATGAAGCAGTAGTTGTCTTCAACAATGCATCACAACTATTTCTCTTCGGTTATGGCTAACATTTACGTAGACAATTTTGAGTTGTGTATTACGGTCGTTTCAAACGGCGGAGAGGTATGAAGATAGATCCATCGTTGGTAATTCTATGGTTGAATGCAACTACATTATCGGTGGTGGCGGTGATGAAGGCAAATTCCACAAAATATATATTTAACAAGTTTTGATCCCTTAGATATTTGGTCAATGCTTTTAAGTTAACTTATGTGTACACTTTACATTTTTGAATAAATTTTAACATAGATGTTTAGAATATTACAAAATCTCTCCCACAAAATTTAGAATTTTTAAGCACAAAACCTAAAATTCATATTTAATTTTTTACACATAGCAGGTGGCTCGAGCATCATAGCAGGTGTCTGTTTCACACGCCCCACCATCCACCGTGCAGGTCCATTACAACACGAGCACCGCAGTCGTGTCATCATTAGCTATGTTCACAGACAAACCATAGTTCATCCCTCATTAAAAAATTTAAAGATTTTTTTTTGGTGGTGGCTGGGGTTTGAACTGGACCTTGCATGTATTATGCATTGTCCCTACCAACTGAGCTAAGCTCACGAGGACAAAAAATAATTTTAACTTGTGCAAGATAAATTTTTATAAATTCAAAACAAACACTCCGCGAACCGAATTTGGTGGTCTTCTTAGGAACAATGATGGTTTCTTCATCTCCGGTTTCTCCGAATTTATCTCTAATTCATATGATATTCTTTTTACTAAACTCTTTGTCATTTTTAATGGTTTGCATATGGTTAGCACTTTGGGAATCACTGATTTTGTGTGCTACTCCGACTCCCTCCATTCTGTTAGCCTCATCAACAAACCTCCTGATTTTCTAGCAAAGATGGGAGCTCCTTCGGACTCTGTGATAACTAATCATACTTCTCCTCCTGAAGGACATGTTACGCTTGGGATAATGCTTGGACAACCTACTTTCCTATAGGCTTTTTTTCTTTATGTTTTTATTTTTCCCCTTGTAACCAAAAAATTCAAAACAAATACATATGAATTTACTTAAAAGCAAAAATCTCGTCACACAAAATATTTGAGAGAGCGAAAATCATGGAAATATTTTAAAGAAACCATGAACAAAATTTAAAATATTTATAAGATTAAATTTTTCTTTTTTCAGGAAAAACCCTTTTTGTAATCTACATAGATGGGCCCTGTAAGAAATTAAACACTTTTGGTCAAATGAAGAATCGTATAAACAAATCAATTGCGTAAAGTCAACCCACTAAAAGTCTTGCCAAAACCCAACCTCCGTTACGGTTTTTGTTGTTTCGCCTCCTGAAGGTATGTTATGCTATGATTCCTCTGTTTTTAGTTTCTCTGACCAATTTAATTCCTCACTAGCTTATGTTAATTATTTAGTTCACTGTTAAATTCAATCATTTATATGTGTTCATTTCATTTCCTAAGTTGATCAGAATTTGAAGCTTTTTGTTTTTTATTATTCTAATCACATTGTAACTTTTGTATGACACATTTGCATTTCATAACCAAACAATTATGCTCGAGTGGTTAACGAGCTCCACCAAAGAACGAACAGTTCGGGAGAACCCTAGTTCGATTCAATTTTTTGCCAAACTTTATTTACCGAACTTTGAATTTGGATGTTTGAGTTTTCTTTGAGGAATACATTAGCTACCTTCTACAATTAAATGAAGAAAAATAAAAGGAAGAAGAAAATAACTGTGAATGTGAAGTAGACAAATTTTGTAGCTTCTCTCATAATCTGTGTCCCTTGCACCTTTTTGCAGTTTGATTTTGTAGTGCCGCTACGTCTAAATAATCTGTGGCGTCCCCACGTTTTCTCAAACCGACCCGAATATATTCATTTTACAAACGACTAGGAAGATGGAGCAGTGGAAGGATTTCAATCTTTCAAAGCAAGAGTTACAAAAAGCCTCATTATCAAAGAATCTGAAGTATGCGAAGACGACGCATTCCATCGTACCCTAGCCGCCAAACTCTGGACAAACAGCACCTATAATGCAAAAGCGTTCAAACAAACTACAATCCAATATTCATGGAGGTTGAAGAATCCAGTTGAAGTTGAAGACCTAGACAAAAACCTTTATCTCTTCAGGTTCTCAACAAAGAAAGATGCAGAGAATGTGTTGAAGAGTGGACCATGGAGTTTAAAAAATAATGTTATCATTCTTCAGAAAATCACCAGCAAAGAACAACCTGTAGAGTTGGATAATATGCATAAGGTGTCATTTTGGGTGAGGATTTATGAGTTGCCATTTAAATTGCGTTCGGATTTGATCGCGAAAAAAATTGGAGATGTTATTGGGGTTTATGAAGAAACTGATCAGCAAGATGTTTACAGAATGGGGAGGTTTCTTCGAATTAAAGTATTGTTGGATTTGAGAAAGCCGTTGATGAGAGGGACAGTGGTTTGTTATCAGAGTAAGAATCTTCGAGTTTTCTTTGAGTATGAGAGACTTCCTGCATTTTGTTTCAAATGTGGGAGGATAGGTCACCAAATGAATAAGTGTGATTTAAATGCAGATGAAGAAAAGGAGGGTTGTGAGGAAGTATTTTTTTTGACTCAAGGTTGTGAGGAAGTAGTTGAGGAAAAGGAATACCCATTTGGGCCGTGGTTGCGGGCAACTACCAAACCGAAAATTACCTATGATGAGAAGAAGGATAGTAGTTCTAGTAGCTGTAGTAAATCCCTCTTTCCCTGCACAAGCAGTAGCAAAGTTGAAGAATCAGAACCGAGAAAAGGGGACGATGTGGACATGGAACAAACCAAAGGCCTCGTTGTTGATGAAGCAGAAGCTTACAAAGATGAGTTATTCCGTCGTACCCTAGCCGGCAAGCTCTGGACCAACAACACCTATAATGTAAAAGCCTTCATGCAAACTACAATCCAATATTCATGGAGGTTGAAGAATCCAGTTGAAGTTGAAGACCTAGACAAAAACCTCTACCTTTTTAGGTTTTCAACAAAGAAAGATGTTGATAATGTGTTGAAGAATGGACCGTGGAGCTTCAAAAATAAAGTTATCATTCTTCAGAAAATCACGGGCGAAGAACAGCCTGCAGAGTTGGATATGCTGAAAAAAAGTCTCGTTTTGGTTAAGGATTTATGAACTGCCATTGAAATTGCGTTCGGATTCGATTGCGAAAAAAATTGGAGACTTAATTGGAGTACATGAAGAAACGGATCAACGCGACGTTTACAGAATTGGGAGGTTTCTTCGGATTAGGGTTTTACTGGATTTGAAGGCCATTGATGAGAGGTACTATGATTCGATACCAAGAGAGGAACCTTCAAGTTTTCTTTAAATATGAGAGACTCCCTACATTTTGCTTTAAATGTGGAAGGATAGGTCACCAAACAATAGAGTGTGATGAAAATATAGAATTAAAAGAGAGTTGTGAGGAGGTTGAGGAAAAGGAATACTCATTTGGGCCATGGCTAAAGGAATCTCCGCTACCGAAAATTACTTATGGGCAGAAGAAGGATAATAGTTCTAGCAGCTGTAAAAAATCCCTCTTTGCCTGCACAAGTAGTAGCGAAGTTGAAGAAACGGAACTGATAAGAGACAAAGAAATGGAAGTGGAACAGAACAAAGGTGAGGCTAAAGGCAAAGAACCTTGGCTGGACTCTGAAGAAAGGGAGAAGGAGGTAACCAACAAAGAAGTGGAAAGGATGGTTGAGTCCTTGGAAACATTAACCCTCTCAATAAACATGACTGTGGGGGAAGACAAAGACTCTGGAAGCTAGCAGAAAAAATATATATATATTTTTTTTTTATTAATTTTTTTTTTATGGTAATTAGATAAACTTTTCAAAGAATAGAAGAAAAAAGGCCTTGTTGAGAAATTATTGTCTGATTTTGAGTTTGTTGATCAGTTTATAGTCTATTTTGAGTTTGTGGTTCTTGTGTTGATTTTCTTTTAATAGTTTTTATTTGTTAATTGTAGGTTAATAGTTCTTGTTGTGGATTCACTTCTTTAATACTTCATTCTAGGATATAGAATTCGTACAAATATAAATAGTTGACAGTCCTTGTGTGCGTGTACTGTGTTATATGCAGTCTATGTTCTGAAACAATTGGGTGGGTTTTTCACATTGCAAGGCTATTGAAGCACTTTCTTGGTAAGCATTGGCAGTGTTCATGCATTCTTGTCTTTTTTTGCAAACTGTTATTTGTTGTCTAGGAGGATATCTTGTCTTATATAGTTAGCAATGTCGTTATATATTTTCTCATTATATGTTGCTAGGAAACTATTAGTCAAGTATGAATATGATACGAACTTTTATAGTCTTCACACCAGAGATCTCCCGACTCTCATATGTAGTATGAAACAATGGAAGTTGATTATTCATCGGTAGCAAATGAAGTTATGAACTGAAAAAAGAATAGACCAATAGAGCAGCATTTCAAGGATTTGCAAGTTGCAATCCCCCCTGCTACTAAAATCACTCAATACATTCTTATAAACCACTTACCCGTGGCAGACAGCCTCATGTCCAGTCTGTCTTGCTTGTACCACTTAAACATTCTTGCTTATGTTTTTCTTCCTAGTGTTTACTTGGGAAACAAGGGTCTAACATATTATAATTTGTTGAATTGCAGTTACGGTACTCTGAAAGGATATGACCAGTTACTGAATCTGGTCCTCAACGAAGCTATTGAGTTTTTGACAGGTAAATACTACATAGTTGATAGTACCATCACCTTGTTTTTACATTTAGTAATTCAATAAGCCAATCGCATATATTTTGACATTCATGAATTTTTGGTCGCTATAGTGCCCATGAAAGCATCTTTCCCATAACATATTGAAATAATATGGTTTGTCTGACATGAATGTTTGTGCTTTTTTTAAAGAAAAAACAGGTCTTTTAATTTTAAAAATGGTTAAAAGAATTATCATAATTAGATAAACTTTTCAGAGAGTAGAAGAAGAAAAAAAAGTAGTGGTAGTTCTTCTTTCAGAAGCTGGAAAAATAGGTTCTGCACTAAAGCTGTCATAAATGTGCTTTTCCCCTAAGCTGACATTTTGTTTTCAAGGGAACTTCTGCCAATTCTGAGAGTGAAAGCCGGAATTAATAATAAATTAAAAGTAGCACGCTTTAACATAATTTTTCAATTGAAATTACCCACATTTATACTGATTTATCTCTTTGTTATTCATTATCTTTTCTTATTTGTTTTGGCAATGTGTAAAATGTCATCATCATCATGATTGCCTGTTTAAAAGGCCAGTCATGCAACATGGACAAAGGAGACATGGTACACCTTTCTGGGTAATTAGATTTAATGAACAATTTGTCGTAACCAATATAAATCCACAAACTTTTTCATGCTCGCATACATGCTAAGCCTTTGATGTCAAATGTATTGAGTTCATTAAATCTGATGTACTACCTTTGTCCCTTTTTATAAACACCCTTTTGCACTCACAAAAGCGTGCTTATAAAAAGGGACAGATGTAGTAATTTGATAGCTTCGAATTATCTGATACATAGTTGTCATACATAGGTGAGGAATGTAATTTGTCACGACTTAAGTCAGATGAATAGATGAGGAACTAATCAAAAGTTCTTGATTACATGCAAATCTTTTTCAGGAAGCAAAACTCTTGAAGTTAGAAGCTGAAATTGTAGTTTCATAATTTGAATGACCAAATTACGATAGTTTTGGTCACATATTGATCAGTACTAGGAAAAAGGGACTGACAATATTGTTGCCGTACTCTATTTTTGTTTTGTTGTACAAAAAGGAGGAAACTGTTAATGCTATATGTTTTCCTCCATTTTCATCTCTTAACAGTAACCTCTGAACAAGGCAAAATGCTAATAAGACAAATTTTAGGCGCGCTTTTTACAAGAGTGATGATAGCGTATTTTTGTTATGGTTCGACATGGTTAATGTTTCTTGAGAGTGAAAAGCATTTCCCTTCTTTACAAGAGAGCTAAATTTGAAATTTACGTCAAATTTGCAAATGCAACATCATGTATGTATTGTAAAAGCATTTCTTGCAAGTTACACGACCAAAACGAACATATGAATGATTATTTTCTTTTTACTGTATGGTCTGAATTTTGTTGGTCTAAATTTTGGGCATATTTTAACTCTTGAAAGTTGGAACTAAACTGCTTTTGTGGCAATGCAGGTTTGTAGGGGAACTACTGTCAATGCTTGTGTCCCCAGGTGGTGGTACAGATGAGATTGCAAAACCTTTTATTGAGCTAGACGGGACTTAGATGTAAGGTGACCTAGGGCTAGATGTAAATGTGTGTATAAAATACCTTACATGTATGGTAAGTAATAAGTCTTGAATCGTTTAAGTTACCAACAATCATTGTGATTTGCTTGGTATTAACACTTTCTTTAGATGACAATGTTATTTTCTGTGAGCTCTCAACTTTTGTTAGCATTGTTATAGGGAACAAAATTTTGTTTTAGAAAGTTTAAATTTTCAGATAACAAAAAAACAAATTTTGTTTAATAAAAAAACTTGAATTTTCAAGTAAATATAAATTAGTTTTATTGAAAAAGAGTGGGAGCAAATGAGAAAGAATATTAGTCTTATTGAAAAAGAGTAGGAGTAATTGAAAAAGAATATATTTCACAAATTATACGGTTAAACTATCAAAACGACGGTTAAATAGAAACATAAAATATGTGCTCAAACAACACTTGAATGGAGTATTATGCTTTTGGCTAAATCCAATTACACTCCAACAATAAACATCCCACATTATATTAATTTACTTTTCAACAAGGATACCTTGCAGTGAAGTTAATATCTCATTCCATTGTCATAATTGTAAAGAATAAGAATAAGAATGCAAGTTAATTTGTGTGCAAGGAATAAAAGAAAGTTTACGAAGATACAATCCAATCCAAGTGTACATAACACTAGATTTAAAACAAGGAACAATGCATGAAATTAAACTAAAATTAAAAAAACATGGTAGGAGCTCAAGTTTTTCAAACACCCTGTTCAATAAACATGGTACAAATTAAGCAGCAGAATAATACACAAATCTCTTAAAAAAAATACCAAAGAAGAGAGGTTTTTGTTACCAAGGCATTGTAAGCAGAATCTCCCTTGGTACGTACGTAATTTCACTTGTATATGACCACCAGTTTTGGCTAAAGAGAGAAGAAACTTTATATTGTATGAAATTCTTTAACTTCTGCAACACCAAATTAAAAGAAATTTTAATTTGATTTATATTTTGATACAAGAAAATACATATAATGCATGTTTCTTTGCAATTTCTATAGGGGAAATATTGAAGAAGCACGAAGTTTTCATAACTGGGTACCGGGCAGTGTATATATATATTGGCCGTTCCATTCAAAAAAATAAAAATAAGCCTTGGCCGTTAAAAATTGAACCAAAGATATTAGGCGGAAAAAACGTTGAACGGTTTATAATGTTGAAAAAATAATTCTTCAAAAAAAAAGAAGATAGGACTCAGGTTAAAGATAACAAACTAAAAACAAAACTGTAAATCAAAACAATTAATGGGATAAAACTTAAACCCTAAACCTAACAAGATAAAACTTAACTCATTAGGTAATTTTTTTACGGCTCTTCACATAAGATTAACCTGGCTCTTCACATAAGATTAACCTTTTGTGTTTATAACAAACTTTGAGAAAATTGTGTATTTGAGAAATCATTCGCAGTTACGAGTATTTTATGTGAATAATAAGAGTAAATTACACTTTCCTCCCCTCAAAGATGCTTGAATTACACTTCCTTTTCCTCTTATGTTAAAATATACACTTCCCTCCCTTAAAAATAAAAATTTATACTCCTCTCTCATATAAGATGCTTGAATTACAAACCCCTCCCTTAAGAATTAAATATGCACTACACTTTAATCTATTTTAACTTAAATAAATATTTTGATGATATATAGTAATTTTGAACCACCATTTAAGAAAAATAAATTCATTTCTTTATAATTTAAATATCAATGATAATTAAATTTAAATATTTTGTTATTAATTTTATATTTTAGAGTATAAAATTAACTTTTAACTAACCATACTTTATTGTATTTAGTAATTTTTCAAATTTTTTTATTTATTTTGGGTTGTTTCATATTTTATATTAGAGTTTAAAACTACTTCCTCCGTTCCTTTTTAAGTGTCTTTTTAGAGTGAATTTTTTGTTCTTATTTAACTGTCTTTTTGGTATTTTAAGGATATGATTTGTCAATTATACCCTTTATTAATTACTCTTATCTTTATCAATAAAACTAATTAATGTTTTCTATTTGGAAAACTAAAGATTGGTTTTTTAAACAAAGTTTGTTTCTTGTTATCTTCAAATTTAAACAAAATTTCGTTGCAAACAATGGTTCCAAGAAGAGTTAAAATTTCATAAATAAGATGAGTAACAATTGTTAAAAATTTCAACTGCAAAGTAAAAGAACAAATATGAAAGAAGAAAAATAAAAGACCTCATGAATGTTCAAAATGAAGAAAAAGTGGAAAACTCGTTGGAATTGCTAATGAGAGGTGAAGAGGGAGCAATAGTTGAAGACTTATTTGAAAAGATACATGAACAAGATAACAATGAAGAAGAAGAAGTTTCATCAATATAAGTTTTATATTGACTTAAATTATTAAAAAGATTTGCATAATATTTTGAAAATTGACAATTGTTTGTTATAAGAGAGAAAGCGCGTAAAAAAATAGAAATTTGTTGGAGAAAAAGATAATCTGACAATTATTTGTTACGAAAGAAAGATAACATGTTAAACTTATTGAAAAGATAAAATGTGTGCAAAAAAATA